>OHVN01000494.1_pt1 | contig 12882 bp, 9 predicted proteins | sample 1579481 | NCBI WGS metagenome assembly OHVN01 (sample SAMEA3882532, study PRJEB24775) | human gut metagenome | biome: human-associated habitat; feature: intestine environment; material: feces | place: Netherlands | collected 2009/2010 | reverse complement strand
AGATCCCATTTGCTTCGACATTTGCTGTTTTTGGTGCGGGCAGGGCGTATGAGCAGATCAGAAACTCCATCTGCTACCCGAAGCTGAATGTCAAAGTGGCGGTTACTCATTCCGGTCTGACGGTCGGTGAAGATGGTGCGACCCACCAGATGCTCGAAGACATTACGCTCATGCGTGCGCTGCCGAATATGACGGTCGTCGTTCCGGCTGATGCCGCTGAGACGAAAGCTGTGATCAAGTGGGCAGCGGACTACCATGGTCCGGTGTATATCCGTATGGGCCGCGCGAAATGCGATGATATCTGTCCAGAGGATTATACCTTCACTCCGGGCGTTTCTTATGAAGCGGTTTCCGGCAGTGATGTGACCATCATCGCCTGCGGTATCATGGTCGCTAAAGCCGTGAAAGCAGCAGAGCTTTTGAAAGAAAAAGGAATTTCTGCGCGTGTGATCAACATGAGCTCCATCAAACCGATTGATGAGAAAGCCATCCTGAAAGCGGCAGAAGAGACGGGTGCGATCCTGACCTGTGAAGAACATACGGTAAAAGGTGGGCTTGGCGGCGCTGTCGCTGAGGTACTTTGTCTCCATAAACCGGTACCGATGTCTATGATCGGAACGGAAGACACCTTCGGTGAATCCGGCAAGGCTGATGATCTGCTCGAAAAATATGGTCTCACCGCAGAACACATTGCGGAAGAAGCAGCCACATTGATCGCCAGGAAGTGAGGATTTAATGATTACGTTTGATCAGGTGTCCCTGCAGTACGATGCAAAACACACCGCGCTCAGTAACATTAATATTCATATCGACAAAGGGGAGTTCGTTTTTATCGTGGGCCCTTCCGGCGCCGGTAAATCGACATTTGTTAAAATTTTGACGCATGAGCTGGTGCCGGAACAGGGCACTGTCGTTGTCAATGGTCTTACGATCAATAAGCTGAAATCCAGTAAGATCCCATACTATCGGCGTACGCTGGGGATTGTATTTCAGGATTTCAGACTGCTCTCCGAAAAGACCGTATACGAAAATATTGCCTTTGTGCTTCGCGTTACGGGGGCAAAGAGCCGTGAGATCAAGCCGAAGGTACAGCGTGTGCTGGATCTGGTCGGACTGCGCGGAAAGGAGAAGGAGCTTCCTTCCAAGCTCTCGGGTGGTGAACAGCAGCGTGTGGCGATTGCCCGTGCTCTGGTGAACCAGCCGATCCTTCTCATCGCGGACGAACCGACGGGAAATCTGGATCCGAATACGTCGGAAGATATCATGAAGTTGTTCAACGAGATCAACCACATGGGGACGACCATCATCATGGTCACTCATAACAAGGATCTGGTCAATGCAATGCATAAACGTGTCGTCATGATCGAAGAAGGACATATTGTGAATGATGTAAAAAAGGGAGGCTATGACCTGAATGTTTAGTTCATTATCCTATTTCTGGGGTGAAACATTCCGTTCCCTTTTCAGAAATCGCTTCATGGCCATCGCTTCCGTCCTGACCGTGACATTATCTATGTTTATCTTGGGCGTCTTTCTTTCAGCCGTGCTGAATATCAACCACATGGCGTCTTACCTTGAAAATCAGGTCGAGATGACGGTTTATCTGAAGGATGGACTCACGACCGATCAGGTCATGGGTATCGGCAAGTATCTGAAAGCACAGCCCGGCATGAAGGAGATCAAATTCACAAACAAAGACCAGGCGATGAAGGATTTCCGTGAACGCATGGGGGATCAGCAGGGGCTTCTCGATGCTATCAATGGCAATCCTCTCCCCGCATCGTACCAGATGTCCTTCCAGACGCCGGAGCAGCTGAAAACAGCGGCGGAAGTTGTCGCCAAGTATCAGGGTGTCGAGACTGTCCAGTACGGGAAGGATATCATCGAACAGCTTTATAAAGTTGCACAGGTCATCCGTCTCTCGGGGATCGTACTCATCATCTTCCTGGCCGGTGCCGAGCTCTTTATCATTTCTAATACCATCCGCCTTACGGTTTTTGCTAGAAGAAGAGAGATCCAGATCATGAAGTACGTCGGTGCCTCCAATGGCTTCATTCGCTGGCCTTTCCTTTTCGAAGGCATGGTCATCGGGTTTTTAGGATCCGGATTTGCTTCGCTTATTCTGTGGGAAGGCTATAAAACGGTCGTCTCCGAAATGGCAGCAGCTGGTCTTGTCTTCATTCCGATGATTCCGCTCTGGCCATTTATGGGATATACCACTCTCATTATTTTGGCGGCAGGCATTGTGATCGGTGTCATGGGGAGTGCCATTTCGCTTCGTAAGTATATGAAGGTGTAATCATGAAAACACATCAGAAGATACTTTCGGCAGCGATCGCCTCTCTGCTGCTGGCAGGGGCGGCAGTTCCCTCCATTGCAGACGATCTGGAGGATGAGCTGCAGGATATTCAGGGGCAGATCGATGAGTCGCGTTCTTCGCAGGAGAGCTGGCAGCAGGTCATCGAAGATGTCGCTGTCAAGTTGAAAGCCATTCAGGCAGACCTTGATGCGGCGAATGCCCGTCTGAAGAGTATTCAGGACGAGCAGGCGAAGGTGAATGCGGAGATCCGCCAGACGGAGGAAGAGATCCGCAAAGCGCAGGCCTATCTGGAGCAGCGCCAAAAGGTGCTGAACCTTCGTGTGCGTTCGATCTATAAATTTGGTCAGCTGAATTATCTGGAAGTCATTATGGGGGCGAAAAGCTTCAGCGATTTTGCGAACCGGCTGGAACTTTTGAAACGCATCATCCAGTCTGACTACAGCCTGATTCTGGAGATCCAGGATCAGAAGGCAAAAATCGAAGCCAAGAAAGCCGAATTGGAGCAGGATCGGGCACGGCTCGATGCATTGGCAGAAGAAGCGAAGAAGGTACAGGCAGAGGTCGCGAAGAAGAAAGCCGAGCAGCAGAGAGTCCTCGATAATGCTAAAGCCAATAAAGCGGCAGCAGCACAGATGGAGCAGGATCTCATTGCCCGTTCCAATGCGGTCAAAGACCTCATTCAGGAGCGCATCCGTCAGGCTGAAGCCGCAAGGCAGGCGCAGCAGGAAGAAAGCGGCGGCAGTGATGATAACTATGTGCAGGGCACGGGACAGCTTTCCTGGCCATGCAGCGGTGTCATCACGTCTCCCTACGGATATCGTACCCATCCGATTTTCGGGCGTACCATCTATCACTCGGGGATGGATATCGGTGTCGACTATGGTACGCCGATCCATGCAGCAGACAGCGGGACTGTCATTTATTCCGGCTGGATCAGCGGCTACGGCAATGCCGTCATCATTGATCATGGCGGCGGTATGCAGACGCTGTATGGGCACAACCAGTCCCTCAATGTATCGGAAGGCCAGTCCGTGTCGAAAGGGGCAGTCATTGCCTTTGCCGGCTCGACCGGAAACTCGACGGGACCGCACTGCCATTTCGAAGTAGAGGTCAATGGGCAGGCTGTCGATCCTATGGGATATTTATGATGAAAAAACAAATCTGGCATTTTTTCAAAAACTATGCGCCCGGCTTTGTGCTGGGGGTGGTATGTACCGCATCTTTGGCTGGAGGTGCGGTATTCCGCTTTACGGATGATCCGAAGGCACTCATTACATTCCTGCTTGATTTTCAGGAGATCAAGCAGAACTACTTCCGTCCGATAGAGGATAAGACGCTCTTTGCCGGAGCATCGCAGGGGATGTTTGCCTCTGTCGGCGATCCTTATACCATGGTACTTTCCGGGGATGCGTATGAATCTTTCATGCAGAGCGCTACGGGAGAATATGGTGGGATCGGCGTCGTCATGGGGCAGGGAGAGAACGCAAGGCCTGTCATTTTGAAGGTTTTCGACCATGGTACGGCGCATGAGGCGGGGCTTGCTGCTGGAGATGTACTTCTTGCCATAGATGGCAAAGAAACGGATGCGCTCGGGCTTACGGGGACGGCATCGGCTGTCCGTGGAGAAAAAGGAACGACGGTAGAGATCGATGTCAAACGCAATGGCGAAACCATGCATTTTACCGTGGAACGGTCAGAGATCTCCATGCCGACGGTGCAGAGTGCTATGGCCGGTGACGATATTGGCTACATTCATATTTTCTCCTTCGGGAAGCACACCGCCGATGATTTCCGTGACCAGCTCGCTTCTTTGAAGATCGCCGGAGCCAAGAAACTCATCATTGACGTTCGCATGAATCCGGGCGGGATGATCTATGCAGTGACTGATGTGGCGAATCAGATACTCACCAAGGGAACGGTCGTGAGCTATCACACCAAGAATGGCGAGTCAGAGTCCTATGATATCGAGGGAATAGAGGATCCTTTGCCGATGGTTGTCCTGATCGATAAGAATAGTGCCAGTGCTTCTGAGATCCTAGCTGGTGCGGTGCAGGATAAACAGGAAGGAACCATCATTGGGGAAAATTCCTATGGCAAAGGGACGGTGCAGGCGGTCTTTGACGCCGGCGAGCAGAAGGCACTCAAGATCTCTATCGCAGAGTATCGGACGCCTTCTGGGAAGACGATCGACAAGGTGGGCATCCATCCGGATATTGAAGTCTCGCAGACAGGATTTCCTTTCGATCCCTCCACCGACTCTGTCTATCAGAAGGCAATCGAAGTACTGTCCGCCGGGAACTGACGGGTTTCCTTGGGGCATCGCTCCCGGGGAGGGCGTGAGGCTTCTGTTGCTGGGCATTGATCTTTTATAACGAATGAGGGATACGCATGGATACGATCAAACTGACTCGCATGGCCTTTTTCGGCTATCACGGTGATGAACCGGAGGAGACGAAATTGGGACAGCGTTTTTATATCGATGTGGAGCTGCATCTTGATTTATCCAAGGTCGGAGAGACGGACTGTCTCGAAGACTCTGTGAATTATGTAGCGGTGTACCAGATGGTGAAAGAACGGGCGGAGGGCGGCCCTTACAAGCTGCTGGAACGCCTCGCCGGCGTCATCAATGCAGATGTTCTCGCTGCTTTTCCGCTGGTAGATGAGATTACGACCACGGTTCACAAACCAGGTTCTCCCATTCCCGGGATTCTGGACGATGTATCAGTGACACTGACCAAAAAGAGAGAAAAATGAATCAAAAATATATCATTTCCCTTGGGTCCAATCAGGGGAATTCGCTGGCCATTCTGAGGCAGGCGGCCGCAACGCTCGAGGCGGCAGAGGGACTTCATATCGAGAAGAAGTCTGCCATCTATGAGACGCTGCCTTGGGGCAAAACCGACCAGCCTGTCTTTCTGAATGCTGTGATGGAGATCAGCTGGGAAGGACCTGCCGACGCTTTGATGGCGCTTTTGCTGTCTGTCGAAAAAGAGTTTGGACGCACCCGAGATGTGCATTGGGGGCCGAGAACGCTGGATCTGGATCTGATTTACAGTGACGGCATCCAGAGTGATACCCCATTTCTTCATTTGCCGCATCCCTATTTCTGGGAGCGGCCTTTTGTGCTGGTCCCGATGGCGGATGTCTGCCCGGATTTCATGTATCAGGGGACATCCATCCTATCTCGTATCTGGACGCTTCATGGAGAGAAAGAGGTCAAGCGGACAGCGTATGGCTGGGAGGGAGAAGAATGACTGAAAAGATCCCGATGATCGCAGATGTGCGTGCGGCTGCTGCGGCAGCGCTTCCGCCTTTTGTGATGGATACCACGATGGGGCCGCAGCTTGCGAAAGAATGCGCGGCGCGGCTGTCTCATTCCTGGGAGATGGATCCCGCTTCTTCTCCGACAGTCCTGACGGGGATCGCAAGTTCGCAGAAGGCGCTGGCACTCTCGGCGGGCATGCAGTCTTTCAGGACGGCCATCGTCGTCGTGCCGGAGCAGAGGGATATTTTCCGCTGGGAGGAAGACCTTGCTTTTTTTCTGCCGGAGACACCCATTTATTCCTTTCCACTTGTCGAAGAGACCGGCTTTCAGGTGACATTCTCCGGTTCGGAGCGTTTGCGTGACCGAATGCGGACATTGGGAGCCATGCTGACAGGAAAACCTGGCATTATCCTTGCTACGGCCGTGGAAGCGGCGCAGAAGGTGGTCAGTCCATCGCAGCTGGAGGAGAGTGCATTTCAGGTCTCGGTCGGAGAGGAGATCGGATGGAACGCTTTGCAGGAGAAGCTGACGTCTGCCGGCTATGAACGGGTGGATCAGGTCGAGCGCTGCGGTCATTTTGCGGTGCGCGGTGACATCATCGACATTTTCCCTATCAATGAAGAGCATCCTGTCCGCATCGAGTTTTTTGATGATGAGGTCGACAGCGTGCGGCTTTTTGATGAGGATACGCAGCGCTCGATCGATGACAGAAAATCGCAGCTTTTCTTGCCGCTTGACGGACAGGGCGGGGGAGAGGCGCTTGTTTTCTCGTACCTTTCGAAGGCTCTTGTCTTTTATGATGAACCGCAGCGGTGTGAAGAGGCACTGAAACGATACTTCAAGGAGGATGCCGCGCATAAAAAAGCGGCGCTATCTTGGAAAGATGTCATCGGACAGGCGCGCAAGGCGAAGAGTAAGGAAATCGTATGCACTCTGCTCAAGCGAAAACTGACAGGCTTTGATACGGAGCGGGATGTGGCATGGCAAGGTCACACCATGACGAACTACCAGCGGCAGATCCCGATCTTCATGGAGGATCTCAAAAATCTGCTCGCAAAGGGATGGAAAGTCCTCTCTCTTGCACCCCGTCCCTCGGAAGAAAGGGAGCTTTCCGCGCTTTTTTCGGATTTCCATATCCCGCAGAGTCGCACGCTGGAGGCGGGGAAGGTCACGCTGATCCATGGCCTTCTGTCGGAAGGCTTTGTGCTTACCGATGATACACTGGCTGTCATTACAGCGGGAGATGTACTGGGGAAGCAGAAGGTGCGCCGCGTGCGTTCTGGTCCGAAGGGGAAGCAGATCCGCTATTTCTCAGATCTGAATCCCGGCGACTATGTCGTGCAGGCCACGCATGGCATCGGTAAGTACCTCGGGATCCGTACCATCGAGCTTTCCGGCGTTCACAGGGATTATATCACGATCCAGTATGCGGGAAATGACAAGCTCTATCTTCCTGTCGAAAAGATCTCGTCGCTGGAAAAATATATCGGCCCGGAAGGGGAAACGCCGAAGCTCCATGACATGGGGAGCAGCGCGTGGACGAAGGCGCGGGCGAAGGCCAAAAAGTCCATCGAGGAACTGGCAGAAAAGCTGCTTGCCGTCTATGCGAAGCGCGAGATCACGCAGGGGATCGCTTTTGCTCCGGATACGGCCGAGCAGCGTGAATTCGAAGACACATTCCCCTATGTGGAAACGACAGATCAGCTGCTGGCGATCGACGCCATCAAAAAAGCCATGGAGAAACCGATGCCGATGGATATGCTCCTATGCGGAGATGTGGGCTTTGGCAAGACGGAAGTAGCGATGCGAGCTGTCTTCAAATGCATCATGTCCGGCTATCAGGCATTCGTTCTTTGTCCGACGACGGTCCTCGCGGAGCAGCATTATAAGAATTTCAAGGAACGGATGGAAAGCTTCGGTGTCCGTCTGGCAGTACTGAACCGTTTCACGACAGCCAAGGAAAAGAACCGCATCTATCAGGAGATGGAAAGCGGTACGCTGGATGTGGTCATCGGTACCCATGCGGTCCTGAATAAGAAGGTGCATCCGAAGAAGCTAGGGCTTCTCGTCGTCGATGAAGAGCAGCGCTTCGGTGTCGTGCAGAAGGAGAAGTGGAAATCTCTGGCATCCGGCATCGATGTCTTGACATTGTCTGCGACACCGATCCCTCGTACCCTTCACATGAGTCTCACCGGTGTCCGCGATATGGTGACGATCACGACGCCGCCATCGAATCGCCATGCGATCCAGACGTATGTGACGGAGTACGATGACCATATCGTCAAAGATGCCATTTTCCGTGAGAAAGAGCGAGGCGGGCAGACGTTCTTCGTCTACAACCGCATCGAAACGATCGGTGCGATGGCTGACCATTTGCGAAGCATTCTTCCCGAAGATGTGACCATCGGCATCGCCTATGGGCGCATGGAAGGGCGGCAGCTCGAAAAAGTCATGCTCGATTTCTATCAGGGAAAGTATGATGTCCTTCTCTGCACGACGCTCATCGAGAATGGTCTGGACCAGCCGAATGCGAATACCATGCTTGTTTATGATGCTGACCGCCTGGGGCTTTCACAGATCTATCAGATGCGAGGGCGCGTCGGTCGTTCAGAAAAGATCGCACGGGCGTGGTTCTTCTACCGGCGGGGGAAGGTGCTTTCCGAGGTGGCAGAAAAACGACTGGATACGATCCGTGAATTCACCGAGCTCGGAAGCGGCTTCAAAGTCGCCATGCGGGATCTGGAGATCCGCGGTGCCGGAAATCTTCTCGGGAGAGAGCAGCATGGTAATATCGCCAGCATCGGCTTTGCGGCATACTGTTCCATGCTTGAAGAAGCGGTGGAGCGACTGCGCGCCGTCCGTGAGAACCGGCCTGTACCGAAGAAGCTGCCGAATACCACGATCGAGTTCCGTCAGGATGCGTATCTTGACAGCGGATATATCGCAAATCAGGAACAGAAGATGGAGATCTATCGACGCTTGGCTGCGATTGAAGATGAGAAAACACTCACCGATCTCATCGATGAGGTGATCGATCGCTTCGGTACGCCAAGCCAGCCGGCGGAGAAGCTCTTCCGTATCTCGGAGATCCGTGTGAAAGCACGTCATCTGGGGATCGGAAGCATCATCGACGAGGGGGACAGCCTCCTTGTCACCTGGGCTGATGAAAGCTTCATGCATGGGTGGGATCCGATGAAGCTTCCAAAGACATGGCTTCCGTATCTGAAATTCCTTCCGGGATCTCCAGCCAAGCTCCGTATCCATAAGGCACTTATCAAAGGGACAATGACAGACTGGATGGCTGACTTTATGGATGAGCTGAAAAGGGAAACAGGGAAACAATGACCATGACCGGATCTGTTTCTCTGACGTCTTTCACACAGTTTTGTCACGGAACACATTCCCTGAAACGAATTGACCTTTACAATTTCGCTTAAATCTGATATGACTATATAGTAACGCCTGCGAGAGTCGATCTCGCAGGGAGTCATATGTTGCAAAAAGGTGAAACATGCGTAAAAATTCTTTTATTCAAGGGGCATTGATCCTGACCATTGCCGGGATCATTGTCAAATTCATCGGTGCTTTCAGCCGCATTTACCTCTCGCGCCTGCTCGGCGGGGAAGGGATCGGACTGTATCAGATGGCATATCCGATCTATCTGCTCTGTCTTTCTGTTTCTTCTGCGGGACTGCCGGTCGCGATCTCCATCATGGTCGCAGAAAGAAATGCGGTGAACGACTATTTCGGTGGACAGAAGGTCTTCCGTATTTCCATGATCGCACTCATCATGACGGGAGTCCTCTTCAGCGGACTGCTCTTCTTCGGCGCACAGTGGCTGGTCGATACCGGCATCGTGCGTGACCAGAGAGCGTACTGGTCGCTCTTGGCCCTCTCTCCGGCGGTTTTCTGCGCGACGCTGCTCGCGACGCTGCGCGGGTATTTCCAAGGGCTGCAGCTGATGACGCCGACGGCGGTCTCGCAGATCTTGGAACAGGTTGTCCGTGTCGTGACGATGATCGCTTTCGCGGTCATCCTGCTGCCGTATGGCCTGGAGTTCGGTGCTGCGGGTGCTACGCTGGGGGCAGCACCGGGTGCTTTTATGGGGATCCTTGTCCTGATCGGGTTCTATTACATGACAAGAAACTGGCGTAAGGAGCTGGCCTCTGAGCAGGATACCTCTATCAAGCCGCAGAGTGCGATGTCGATTATCAAAAGACTGCTGGTCCTTGCCATTCCGGTCTCTTTGGCGAATATCATGCTGCCGATCGTTTCGAATATCGATCTGCTGATCGTGCCGCGTCGTCTGGAAGTGGCAGGATTTGCTGTCGAAGAAGCGACGACACTCTTCGGCTATCTGACAGGCATGGCGACGGCGCTCGTCAATATGCCGACTATCGTGACGGCGTCTTTGGCGGCCAGTCTGGTGCCTGTCATTTCGGAAGCCATCGCGCAGAAGAAGGATGATGTCGTCATGATGCGTACAGACACGGCGATGCGTCTGGCCAATCTCATCACGATACCTGCTTTCATCGGGATGTGTGTTATCGCGACTCCGATCTCCGATATGCTGTACGCGACCCGCGATGCCGGTCCGTGTATCGCCGTCATGAGCTTCGGCGTATTCCTGCTCGGTGTGCAGCAGGTCACGACAGGCGTGCTGCAGGGGATGGGTAAGACCGCGATCCCGTTCCTGAACATGGTTGTTTCGGCGTGTGTGAAGGTCTTCCTCTCCTGGAATCTCACTGCCATCCCGGCGTGGGGCGTGCTCGGCGCAGCATGGGCGACGAATGCGGACTTCGGTGTGGCGGCTGTTCTGAATCTGATTTTCCTCTATAAATACAGACGCTATACGATGGATATTCTCCATACCGTGAAGCTTTTCATCGCAGCAGGCATCATGGGCGCAGTCGTGCTCGGCGTGTATCATGCGGCGTTTACCCTGATCCACAGCAATACCCTTTCGACACTTGCCTCTATTGCTGTCGGCGGCGTGGTCTACCTCGTAGCCATCGTTGTCATCCGTGCAGTAAAGCCGGAAGACGTACAGGGCGTGCCGAAGATCGGACCCAAGCTCGCAGCGATGGTTTCCCGCATGAGCTTTGGGAAGTAAAGTGACCGGTGGCTGGTGGCTAGGGATTGGTATTCAGGAAGTAGCTTGGGATTAGTAGCTAGGGATTAGGATATGTTTCCCGCATAGCAGCCAGCCACAACTTATTTTCATTACATCAAAACATCAAAAAAGGCCATGGAGAATATCGCAATGCGATACAATCCATGGCCTTTTTGATTTCGGAAAAAGCAGAATGTGAGGTTCTAATCCCTAATTCCTAATCCCTAGTCACTAGTGACCAGTCACTAAAACTCACATGTGGCGATAGAGGCCGATGACTTTGCCGCGGATGATGACTTCTTTGGCAATGATCGGCTGGTACTCATCATTTTCCGGCTGCAGACGGATGTGATCTTCCTCTTTGTAGAAGCGCTTGACGGTCGCATCTTCATTGCCAATGAGTGCGACTACGATGTCGCCATCCTGCGCGTCATCCTGCTCGGAAACGATGAGGTAGTCGCCTTCATGGATGCCTGCATTGATCATGCTGTCGCCTCGAACGATGAGCATGAAGCAGTTGTTATCCTTGCCGATGAGTTCGGCCGGCAGGGGATAGACGGACTCTGTGTGTTCATCTGCGGTGATCGGTTCGCCTGCACGGACGGCTCCGACGAGCGGCATCGGGATCATCTTCTTGCGGCGCCAGGTATCGGCCACGACTTCGATCGCGCGCGAAGAGTCAGGATTCTTACGGATCGCGCCTTTAAGTTCCAGACGCTTCAGATAATTGTGCACGGTGGATGTCGAGCGCAGACCGACCGCCTCTCCGATCTCGCGGACAGTCGGGGGGAAGCCGCTGTCCCAGATCTTCTGACGGATAAATTCAAGGATCGATTTTTCGCGTGTGGTCAGTTCATTCGGATTGTTTTTTTTTCTCATGGGAAGGTCCTTTCTTTGATTTCTTGCTCTCAACTTGTCTCTATTATACCTTATTTAAGAGAAAATAGAAACATTTGTTTATCAGAATCCTTGTTTGTAAAAAATATTGCATTCTTTTATAACAAAACCAATGAGCGGCTTCTAATATCTCCGTTGGCAATCCATTTCTGTATCCATTATAATAATGAAAATATGACTTCACCGATTTCTATGAAGGAGGATACGAATGAGCTATCAGGAAACATATAAAGACTGGCTGACGTGGACGGATGAAGAGACGAAGGAAGAGCTCCTGCGCCTGACGGACGAAAAAGAGATCGAAGACCGTTTTTATAAGGATCTGGAATTTGGTACAGCCGGGCTGCGCGGTATCATGGGCGCGGGCACGAACCGCATGAATCGCTATACGGTCGCCAAAGCGACAAGAGGGCTTGCTGATTATCTGAAAAAGGAGTATCCGAAGACTTTTTCACAGGGTGTGGTCATTGCCTATGATTCCAGAAATCATTCCGATGACTTTGCGAAAGAAGCCGCTCGTGTGTTGACATCGGCCGGGATCCCCGTCCGCATTTTCGAAGAACTCGAACCCATTCCTGTCCTTTCTTTTGCAGTCAAATATTTCCATGCCGCGGCCGGTGTGGTCGTGACAGCGAGCCACAATCCGGCAGAATACAATGGATACAAGGTCTATGGTGCCAATGGCGCGCAGCTGGTGCCGAAGGATGCAGACGTCCTGACGGCTTATGTCGAAGCGGTGACAGATCTTTCGCATATCGAAGATGAGGGAAATGATGCCCTCATGAACTGGCTGGGACATAAAACCGTCACCCGCTTTCTGACCGCGATCTTCCGGCAGTCCCTGTATCAGGGAAATCCGCCGCCGCTCTCCATCGTCTACACACCGCTTCACGGCAGCGGGGCAAAGCCCGTCCGGGCCATTCTGTCGGAAGCCGGTTTCACCGATGTGCATATCGTGAAGGAGCAGGAGCTGCCGGATGGCGACTTCCCGACCGTCTCTGCGCCGAATCCGGAGAATGAAGATGCTCTCTCGATGGGAATCGCCCTCGCCAAAGAAGTGGGCGCAGATATCGTCATCGGGACTGACCCGGACAGTGACCGCATCGGCAGCGCAGTACGAAAAGGGGAGGACTTTGTCCTGATTTCCGGAAATCAGATGGGCGCACTCCTGACATACTTCCTTTGCCTCACTCGAAAAGAGACGCTGACACCGGCATCCACCATGGTAAAAACGGTCGTGACCGGCGAGCTTGGTGCAGAGATCGGACGCCGCTATGGCCTGAAGGT
>OHVN01000488.1_pt1 | contig 13018 bp, 10 predicted proteins | sample 1579481 | NCBI WGS metagenome assembly OHVN01 (sample SAMEA3882532, study PRJEB24775) | human gut metagenome | biome: human-associated habitat; feature: intestine environment; material: feces | place: Netherlands | collected 2009/2010 | reverse complement strand
ATGCGCTTGATGTCCAGACGATATGCCATGCTGCCTCCCTCAAAAAAGCGCACCCAAACGAGTGCGCTTTGAACTTCTTGCTGTATTCGATTCTACCGATTCATCGAGCAAATACCACCCCTGCGAAGTGTTTGCATCGACCCGGAGCCAACCATGTGCCTAGGCGTCCGAGCCTTCCGCATCGGCGTTGCCGGTTGCCCAGCGATGGTAACCGATCACAAACGGATCCAGATCGCCATCGTCGAGAACGGCCTCGACGTTGCTGGTCTCCACACCCGAGCGCAGGTCCTTCACCATCTGATACGGGTAGAGCACGTAGCTGCGAATCTGGTTACCAAAACCGATCGTGGTCTTGGGTCCACGAATCTCGTCGAGTGCCTCGGCGCGCTTCTCGAGCTCGATCTCGTACAGACGGGCCTTGAGAATCTGCATGCACGCGGCCTTGTTTTGAATCTGACTGCGCTCGTTTTGACACGTGACCACGATGCCGCTGGGAAAATGCGTCACGCGTACGGCGGAGTCGGTGGTGTTGACGCCCTGGCCGCCCGGGCCGCTCGCGTGATACACGTCCACGCGGATATCGTCGGGACTGATCTCGATGTCGATATCATTGGGCAGCACCGGAATGACCTCGACGCCGGCAAACGTAGTCTGGCGGCGCTTCTTGTCGTCGGTGGGGCTAATGCGCACCAGACGGTGGACGCCGGCCTCGGCGCGCAGCATGCCAAATGCGTCCTTGCCCTCGACGGTAAAGGTCGCACGGTCGATGCCGATGACCTCGGCCGCGGGACAGTCGTTGATGGTGACCTTCCAGCCGCGACGCTGGCAGTACTTCATGTACATCTTAAAGAGCATGAAGGTCCAGTCCTGGGCCTCCAAACCGCCCTGCCCGGGCTTGATGGTCACAATCGCGTCGCCATGGTCGAACTCCCCGGTAAACCAGCTCGCAAGCTCAAGCTCGTCGATGGCGCGGGAAAGGCGCTCCGCCGTGGCGGCAGCCTCCTCACGCAGCGCGGCAGCATCGGGGTCAGCGCCCATTTCCTCGGCAAGCTCCAGCGCGGCGCAAGCATCGGAAAGCTCACCGCGCGCCGTATCCACGGCGGCGATGTCCTCCTTGGCGCGTGCAATCTCCTCCATCGTGGCGCGAGCGGCATCGGCATCGTCCCAAAAGCCCGGGGCGACGCTTTTGGCCTCGAGCTCCGCCACGCGGGTGTGCTTCTCGTCCAAATGGAGATACGACTCGACCTCGCCGAGTCGGTCCGCAAACGCGTCCAACTCGGCGGGAGTTACCTCTAGAGTCTCGGCCATTAACGATTCCTGCCGTGGCAGTACTTAAACTTCTTGCCGCTACCGCAGGGGCACGGGTCGTTGCGGCCCACGTTGACGTACGGATCGTCGCTCTCGGACTTGCGGTAGGTCGTCACCTTGCCACCGTTGTTAACGGCAGCCGGACCACCCTGGACAGCCGTGCGGGCCTGCACCTGTGCCTGCTTGCGCAGTACCGAGTCGCCGTTGTCACCATCGACCTCGGCAGGACCGGAGAAGCGCGCACCCTCGAGCGCGGGGTCCTCCTTGTGCTCCACGGCACGCGGGGCAGCCTTGATCTCGATGCGCAGAACCGTGCGCAGGTAATCCTCGTACATAGTGTCGACGAGCATCTGGAACGCGCCGTAGGCCTCGGTCTTGTACTCAACCAGCGGGTCGCGCTGGCCAAAGCCGCGCAGGCCGATGCCGGTCTTGAGGTAGTCCATCTCCTGCAGGTAGTTCATCCAGCGGGTATCGATGACGCGCAGCATGACCTGGGTGTTGAGTTCGCGCATCAGGTCCTCGCCCAAGCGCTCGGCCTTCATGTTGTAGCACTTCTCTACGTAAGCCAGGACATCGGCAGCCAGGGCCTCATAATCCTCGTCGGGGAACTTCGGCGTATCGATGTGGCCGGTGAGCTCCACAACCCACTTGCGCAGGCCCTCCAGGTCGCGCTCGCCATCGTGACTGTCCTTGGTGCAGAACTCCTGCACGCAGCGGTACACGGTATCGTGCATGACCTCGGTGATGTGGTCGGTCAGGTCCTTGCCGTCCAGAATCTTATTGCGCTCGGCGTAGATGACCTGGCGCTGCTTGTTCATGACGTCGTCGTACTCAAGAACGCTCTTACGCATGGAGAAGTTGATGCTCTCGACCTTGTGCTGGGCATTCTCGACGGCCTTGGAAATGATCTTGTGCTGGATGGGCATGTCGTCGCCCATGTCGGCCGTGACCATCATCTTGGAGACGCGGTCCATCTTGTCGCCGCCGAACAGGCGCATGAGGTCGTCCTCGAGCGACAGGTAGAACTGGGTCTCGCCCGGATCGCCCTGACGACCGGAGCGGCCGCGCAGCTGGTTGTCGATACGACGGGACTCGTGGCGCTCGGTTCCGATAACGGTCAGGCCGCCGGCGGCAAGCACGCGCTCGCGCTCGGCCTTGCAGGTCTCCTTGGCCTCGGCGTTAAACTGCTCGAGCTGCTCGGGCGTCACGTCCTCCATGGTCAGGCCCTCGTACTCCAGGCGCTCGCGCACCAGCTCGTCGGGGTTGCCGCCCAGCAAGATGTCGGTACCACGGCCGGCCATGTTGGTAGCGATGGTCACGGCGCCATAGCGACCAGCCTGGGCCACGATATGGGCCTCGCGCTCGTGGTGCTTGGCGTTGAGGACCTCGTGCGCGATACCGCGCTTAGTGAGGGCGGCGGACAGTTTCTCGGAGCTCTCGATGGAGACGGTGCCCACCAGGACCGGCTGGCCCTTGGCGTGACGACGCTCAACGTCGTCAGCAACGGCGTTGTACTTGGCCTGGATGGTGCGGTACACCAGGTCCTCGTGGTCAACACGCTGCACGGGCTTGTTGGGGGGAATGACCTCGACGGGCAGCTTGTAGATCTCGCGGAACTCGGCGTCCTCGGTGAGCGCCGTACCGGTCATGCCGGAGAGCTTGTCATACAGGCGGAAGTAGTTCTGCAGGGTGATGGTGGCAAGGGTCTGGTTCTCCTCGCGCACGAGCACGCCCTCTTTGGCCTCGATGGCCTGGTGCAGGCCCTCGGAATAGCGGCGACCCTCCATGATACGACCGGTGAACTCGTCGACGATCTTGACCTCGCCGTTGGTGACCACGTACTGCTTGTCGCGGTGGAACATGTACTGGGCCTTCAGCGCCTGCTGCAGGTGGTTGACCAGCTGGCCGGAGAGATCGGCATAGATGTCATCGATACCCAGGCGGCGCTCAATCTTCTTAAGACCGCGCTCGGTGGCGGCGATGGTGTGCTTGGCCTCGTCCATGACGAAGTCGCCCGTGGGCTCCACGTCCTCGGTGGCGGTGAGCATGTCGTGCGAGACGTCCTCACCGCGCTCAAGGCCGCGCACGGCGCGCGCGAAGTCCTTGTAAGTGCTGGCGGACTTGGTGCCGGCGCCCGAGATGATGAGCGGCGTTCTGGCCTCGTCGATCAGGATGGAGTCGACCTCGTCGACGATGGCGTAGCTGTGGCCGCGCTGAACACGCTGCTCGGGGCGGGTAACCATGTTGTCGCGCAGATAATCGAAACCGAACTCGGAGTTGGTGCCGTACGTGACGTCGGCCTGGTAGGCCGGGCGCTTAAGCTCGAGCGGCATGTTGTTCTGCAGCAGACCGACGGTCATGCCCAGATACTTGTAGATGCGACCCATCCACTCGGAGTCGCGCTTGGCCAGGTAGTCGTTGACGGTGACGACGTGCACGCCCTTACCGGCGATAGCGTTGAGATAGCCGGCCAGCGTGGAGACGAGGGTCTTGCCTTCGCCGGTCTTCATCTCGGCGATGTGGCCCTCGTGCAGCGCCATGGCGCCGATGAGCTGTACATCAAAGTGACGCATGCCCATGGTGCGCTTGGAAGCTTCGCGCACGGTGGCAAAGGCCTCGGGGAGCATGTCGTCGAGCGACTCGCCGTTGGCGTATCGCTCGCGGAACTTATCGGTCTGGGCGCGGAGCTCCTCCTCGGTCATCTTCTCAAACTGGGGCTCAAGACCGTTGATCTTGTCGACGATCTTGTAGTAGCGCTTCAGGTCCTTATCGGATCCAAAGGACAGCAGCTTTGACATGAATCCCATGTGGTTTTCCTTTTTGGCCATCGCCCGCGGCATGAAACCTTGGACGAGTTAAACACAGATATTTGTACTTTAGCCAAACAAGGCGCCGCCTATGCGGTCGACACGCTCGACCACGTAATAACTACGACAGCCTGCCAAAAAGGGACTGGTTTATTTTGGCAGCTTTTATCTGGGAAAACGCTGCCTCTCTGCCATTTGGTGCAAATCAACCTGTCCCATTCGCACCAACCTGGTGCAATGGGGACGGGTTAGCTTGCACCAATAAAAAGAAAAGGGCCGCGCACCCAAATGGATGCGCGGCCCTTATGCCATGAATGCGAGTGTTTCCGCGGCGAGCTATTTACTCAGCAGCCTCGGTGGTCTCGGCCTCGGCAGCGGCCTCCTCGACGGGAGCCTCTGCGGGAGCCTCGGCGGCCTGCTTGGCAGCCTCCTCGGCAAACTTAGCGGCACGCTTAGCCTTCTCGGCAGCCTTAGCCTCAGCGGCGGCCTTGCGAGCGGCCTCGGCCTCAGCAGCCTTGGCGGCCTTGGCAGCCTTGGCCTCCTCGGCCTTCTTGAGCTGAGCGGCAGCGGCGCCACCGAACTTGTCGGCGAAGCGCTGGACGCGTCCACCGGTGTCGACGAACTTCTGCTGGCCGGTGTAGAACGGGTGGCACTCGTTGCAAAGCTCGACCTTCATCTCGGACACGGTAGCGTGCGTCTTGAAGGTGTTGCCGCAGGAGCACGTCACCGTGCACTCGACATACTGGGGATGGATACCCTGCTTCATGGTAGGACTCCTTATTGGTCAGGCGCTGGTTACCGATCAGCGCATAAGGCGTCTTGGTTTCCGACCAAGACAACAAACTTGGCTATGGTACCACGGCGCCGCGTGTCCCACAAAAGGTTCACGGTCTTTGTGCAATGCGATATGCCCAACCGCAGCGAGCACGCACCCCATCGAACCTCCACCCATGTTGCAGACGTGTAACGCCGCAGCAAGGGTGCCCCTTTTGGCGCCAGACAGGTACAATGATGAACACTGTACCGTAGCGGAGCGCCCCGCGCGCGCCGCAATCACGCGAAAGGGTTTCCCATGGCCGAGATCTCGTCCTCCCGTATCGTCATCACCGTCCTTGGCAAGAACCGCCCCGGCATCGTCGCCGGCGTCACCCGCGTTCTGGGCGAGGCCAACGTCGACATCCGCGACATTACGCAGTCCATTATCGAGGACATCTTCACCATGACCATGCTGGCCGACACCGCCGAGTCCAAGCTCGACTTCGCCGAGCTGCAGAAGGCCCTGGCCGAGGCCGGCGAGCTTTCGGGCGTCAACGTGTCCATCCAGCGCGAGGACGTCTTTAACTTTATGTACCGCCTGTAGCGAACAGGCCGTGCGGGAACAGGCCGGCGCATCTGCACCCAAGCACGCCGCCCCCACACGGCCCCGAGAGGAGCGCGCATGGCTTACGACGCCAAGAAAATCTACTACCGCTTCGATGACCATCTGAGCCGCCTGGTCTTGGATTATGAGGCGAGCCGCCAGATTTCGCCCGAAAGCGAAAACCTCTACCACGGCCTGCCGACCGACCCTTATGACGAGGGCTTGTTCGTAGAGCACAACGTCAAGCGCGGCCTGCGCAATGCCGACGGCTCGGGCGTGGTCGCGGGTCTTACCCGCATCTCGGACGTGCACGGCTACAACAAGGTCGACGGCAAGGTCGTACCCGACCAGGGCAAGCTCACGCTGCGCGGCTATAGCATCGAGGACCTGGTCAACAACGCCCAGGCCGAGAATCGCTACGGCTACGAAGAGGTCGCTTATCTGCTCATTACGGGCTCTCTGCCCACCAAGGAAGAGCTTGACGGTTTTTGCGAACGTCTGGGTGCTTTTAGGCACCTGAGCGACGAATACGTCCGCGAGTTCCCCATGACCACGGTGTCGTCGAGCATCATGAATGTGCTTCAGCGCGCCGTGCTGCTGCTCTACGCCTTCGACGCCGAGCCCGACGCCATTACACCCGAGCACGAAATCGACGTCGCCATCTCCATGCTCGCCCGTCTCCCCCGCATCGCCGCCTTCGCGCATATGGCCTCGGTCGCCAAGCGCCGCGGCTCCGAGGTTCATGTACCGCACCCCACACCCGGCCTCTCAACCGCCGAAACCATCCTGCAGGTCCTACGCGGCGGCATGGCGTTCACCCGCGATGAGGCGATGCTGCTCGACGTGATGCTCATGCTGCATGCCGAGCACGGCGGCGGCAACAACTCCACCTTCGCTTGCCGCGTGCTGTCGTCTTCGGCCACCGACCCGTATTCCGCCTACGCCGCGGCCATCGGCTCGCTCAAGGGCCCGCGCCACGGCGGCGCCAACGCCAAGGTCGTGTCCATGCACGAGGACATCCGTGCGCATGTCTCCAATTGGGAGGACGAGGACGAGGTCGCAGCCTACCTGGGCAAGATTCTCGACAAGCAGGCCTTCGACGGCACGGGTCTCATCTACGGTATGGGCCACGCCGTCTACACGCTGAGCGACCCGCGCGCCGAGGTGTGCCGCCGTTACGCGCGCACGCTTGCCGCCAAGAAGGACTTGGGCGAGGAGTTCGCACTCATCGAGCGCATCGAGCGCCTGGCACCGCAGGTGATGCGCGACCACGGCATGACCAAGCCCATCTGCGCCAATATCGACCTGTACACAGGCTTTATCTACAAGATGCTCGGCGTGCCCGAGACGCTTTTTACGCCGCTTTTTGCCGTCGCCCGCATGGCCGGCTGGTCGGCGCACCGCATGGAAGAGCTCTTCTGCGCGCACCGTATTATTCGCCCGGCCTATCGTCCGGTGATCGAGCCGCTGGAGTACAAGCCGCTCGCCGATCGCTAGGACGCGGACCGTTATAGAACTCGAGCGTGGCCAGGGAATCACCGCCCTCGGCCACGCTTTTTATGCCAGCAGAAAGGGCTGCATCAAATGATTGTGTTTTCCGATATGGATGGGACGCTGCTGACGAGCGATAAGCAGATGAGCGACGCCACTTGGGCAATGCTCGACGAGCTCGCACGTCGTGGCATCGAGTTTGTTCCCTGCACGGGGCGCCCGCTGTCGGGCATCTTTGAGCCCATTCTCGCCCATCCCGCCGTGCACTACGCGGTCTGCGCCAACGGCGCCAGCGTCTGGCGGCTCGACGAAGATACGCCCACCGACACCTCACGTGCTACGCGCATTTTGAGCCGACCGCTCGATTGCGGCATTGCCCACCGCATCCATCGCATTGCCGCCGGCCACGATGTGACCTTCGATATCTTCGCGGATGGACAGTGCTTCCTCCCCCGCTCGCTATACGGGCGCCTGGATGAGTTCTGCGGCGGTGACCCCCACATCGCGGCTTCACTCAAGCGCACACGAACGCCGATCGACATGGATATCGACAGCAAGATCGACGAGGTCGAGACGCTCGAACGCATCGCCATGTACTGGCACGACCCGGCCGATCGCGACGCCATCGCAGCAGAGCTCGACACGCTCGGAGGCATTGAGGTCACGCGTTCGTACGCCATGAATATCGAGGTCATGGGTGAGGGCGCCACCAAGGGGACGGCCCTCACGTGGCTATGCGAGCACCTGGGCGAGCGTCTCGCCGACGCCTGGGCGTTCGGCGACAACATCAACGACATCCCCATGCTGCAGGCAGCGGGCCACGGCATGGCCATGATCAACGCCGAGTCCGAAGACCGCGAGGCCGCCGACGCCATCACCGAATACGACAACGACCACGACGGCGTCGCCCGCACCATCATGGCCGCCCTTGCCTAGTCATTGGTCAGTCATTGGGGACGTTCTTAAACGACTAGTCGTTTGGGACAGTCTTTGTTGGTGTAACGGGGTCATGGAAGTTGCGGTGAAATAGGGACTGTTTAAGCGCTTCATCAGGCAAAACAATCCCTATTCCACCGCAACTTATGAAGGGATGGCTAGTCGAGGGGTGTGGATTCCCATTCGCCGTTGGGGTGGGGGATGTCGAAGGTTCGGTAGCCGCAGTCGTAAGCGTGGGCCTGGGCCTCGCGGATGTTCCAGCAGATGTCGCAGGCGCGGTGTGCGTCCGAGCCAAAGGTGATGGGTACCTCGGCGTGGGCGAAGCAACGCAATAGCCCGGTCGCGGGATAGTAATCGTCGAGCCCCTTGCGCGGCGCGGCGGTCGAGACCTCAACGCGGCGGCCCGTGTCGTGAGCGCACTCGGCCATCTGCCCCCAGAACGGCGTCGGGTCAAAGTCGGGCGCAAAGCCTTCCTTCGAAAAGCGCATGACCAGGTCGGGATGGGCCATTACGTCAAAGTTGAGTGAGCTTTCGCAAGCGCGGCACCAGTCGTCGACGTAGCGCTCCCACACGCCGCGTACCCCCAGGTTTTCCCAAACGTGCAGGTTGGTGTCATCGTCGATCCAGCCGCAACGCGAATCGGGCGTATCGGGACGAGCGACATCCTCCGTTCCCGCCGTACCCGCGGCACCGGCCATGATATCGCCTGGGTTGCCAATCCAATGCACACTGCCCAGGCGTACGACGGCGCCCTGGGACCAGCGCTCAACCAAAGGCTCGCAGCCCTCGTACCAATCGCATTCGAAACCGTAGATAAAGGTGAGTTCTGGCGCAATCTGAGCGGCAAGATTGCGAGCGTCCTCAAAAGCCAGACGATGCGCCGGGAGGTCACCCTCAGTAACCTGCGCCTCGCAGTTAGCATCCATGCTGGCGGGCAGGGTGAGATGGTCGGTCGAGACCATGACGCGGCAACCGGCCGCAGCAGCGGCGCGAACGTTGTCCTCAAACGAGGCATGCCCGTCCGAAAACGAGGTGTGGGTATGGCAATCGACCAGCGGGCACATGGGCATAGCGGCTCCTTTGCGTCAAGCGAATCCGCTTCATTGTAATGGCGCAGCTCTCAACACGCCGGGCACGCCGGGGATCGAAATCGATTGGAAAGGTTGCGCGGCGCGTGGTGCGGCCTCGCTTGCTCTCAAAACGTGTACGTCAGCCTCCAAAACCGACAAATAATGACATGTTTGGAGGCTGATGTACATGTTTGGCCGGGGCGGTGGAGTGTCGGTTTCTTGTCGACAAGGAAAATCGCGCTCATCACGCGCCGTCACACTCGCGCAGCCTGCGATGTGCTAGCGTTTGGATGAACAAAACGAGCCCGTGCGGAAAGGAGCCGGACCGTATGCCATGCGATAGCACATCCCCGCTGTCCCGCGAGACCGATGCGCCCGAAACCATCGTCAAGCTGGAATGCGACATCGACGACGCGTCGCCTGAGGTACTCGCCTACGCCGCCGACCGCCTGCGCGAGGCGGGTGCGCGCGAGGTGCACTGGCTGCCCCTCTATTGTAAGAAAGGCCGCCCCGGCTGGCAGCTGCAGGTAATCTGCACCTACGAGGATATCGAGCGCCTGCAGACGATCATCTTCTTGGAAACCACGACCAACGGCATCCGCCGCCAGGTTATGGAGCGCGTTTGCCCACCACGCCGCTTTGAGCGCGCAACGACGCCATGGGGCGAGGTGTCCGTTAAAGTGGCCACCCTGCCCGACGGCAGCGAGCGCGCGGCGCCCGAGTACGAGGGCTGCGCTCGCCTTGCCCGCGAGCACGACGTGCCGCTCCAGCGCGTGATGCAGGCGGCCCAGAGCGCGGCACTGCGATTTGAATAGCGCGGCCGGCGACATCCCGTGCCCAGCCGCATTAACCCCATCCCGAAAGGATCTCCCCATGAAATACCTCATCGCCTCCGACATCCACGGCTCGGCATACTGGACCGAGCGCCTGTGCGCCGCCATCGAGCGCGAGAACCCCGACCGCATCGTGCTGCTAGGCGACCTGCTCTACCATGGTCCGCGCAACGACCTGCCGCGCGACTACGCCCCCAAGCGTGTGATTCCGCTGCTTAACGCCCTGTCCGACCGCATCATCGCGGTGCGCGGCAACTGCGATGCCGAGGTCGACCAGATGGTCCTCGACTTTCCCGTCATGGCCGACTACGCCACGCTGTTCGACGAGACCGGCCGCGAGCTGTTCCTGACGCACGGCCATGTCTTTGGCGCTGGCATGCACAACAGCGTCGACCACGCGCCCGCGCTGCCCGAGGGCTCCGCGCTCGTCTACGGTCACACGCACGTCAAGGTCAACGAGGAGAGCGCCGCGCACCCGGGCCTGTGGCTCTTCAACCCCGGCAGCGTGAGCATCCCCAAGGACGGCACGCACAGCTACGGCATCTACGAGGGCGGAGCGTTCCGCCACGTGATCCTGGAGGAGGACTAACCATGGCGCAGCACATGGCTCAGCAAAATGCCGAGGGCTCGCGCGATCTGTCCACGCTGGTCGACGCGTCGGCCGAGCTGCAGCATCTGGTGCAGACCATCTGGCGTCTGCGTCAGCCCGATGGCTGCCCGTGGGACCGTGAGCAGACGCACCGCAGCATCGGCAAGAACATGATCGAGGAGGCCTACGAGGCACTCGACTGCATCGAGGCGGACGACGCGGTTCACCTACGCGAGGAGCTGGGCGACGTGCTCATGCAGGTCGTGCTGCATGCGCAGATCGCGGCGGATGCCGGCGAGTTTACGCTGGCCGACGTGGCGCGCGATATCGACGCCAAACTCATTCGCCGTCATCCGCACGTGTTTGGCGATGTGGATGCCGACAGCCCCGACGAGGTACTCAAGATTTGGGACGAGGTTAAGCTTGCCGAGAGGGCTGCCAAGGACAAGGCCGTGGCGGCAGGCGAGGCTGCGCCCGAGGGCCTGCTCGACGGCGTGCCCACGCATCTACCGGCGCTGATGCAGGCTCAGAAGGTGTCGCGCAAGGCGGCTGCCGTGGGCTTTGAGTGGGAGACGGTCCAGGACGTGTGGGACGAGGTTGCCGAGGAACGTGCCGAGTTTGAGGCCGAGGCCCCCGGAACGCCCGAGCGCGAAATGGAGTTTGGCGACCTGCTCTTTGCCCTGGTCAACGTTGCGCGCAAAGAGGGGATCGACGCCGAGAGCGCCCTGCGCGCCAGCACGGCAAAGTTCCGCCGTCGCTGGGCCGCGATGGAGCAGATGGCGGCCGATGCTCACGTGGATCTTGCCGAGCTTTCGACCCACGGCCTCAACGACCTGTGGGATGCCGCAAAGGCGGAGGAGTAAGACTGCGGGAACGACAGGCTGACACGCCTCATCGTTCCTGCTAAATTTTTCGAAAAACAAGTGTATCCCTCGGCTAACTTAGGGCATAATGCAAAAAGTGCGACATGGCTAACTTACGGAGACGCACCGATGGTGCACGGTCAGCCGGTCGCTTGCATCCACTACGTTTCCAAGTGAGAGGGAGACAACATGAGCGATATTTTGGACGTCTACGGTCGCGAGGTGCTCGACAGCCGCGGCAACCCCACCGTCGAGGTCGAGGTCGTGCTCGAGGACGGCAGCTTCGGCCGCGCGATGGTGCCTTCGGGCGCTTCGACCGGCGCCTTTGAGGCATGCGAGCTGCGCGACGGCGACAAGGGCCGCTATCTGGGCAAGGGCGTCACCAAGGCCGTAGAGAACATCAACACCGTCATCGCTGATGCCGTCATCGGCATGGATGCTTCCGACATCTACGCCATCGACCAGGCTATGATCGACGCCGACGGCACCAAGGACAAATCCAAGCTGGGCGCAAACGCCATTCTGGCCGTTTCCATCGCTGCCTGCCGCGCTGCTGCCACTTCGCTGGACATGCCCCTCTACCGCTTCCTCGGCGGCGTGAACGGCAACCGCCTGCCCGTCCCCATGATGAACATCCTGAACGGCGGCGCACACGCCACCAACACCGTGGACACGCAGGAGTTCATGATCATGCCGGTGGGCGCACCCTCTTTTAAGGAAGCGCTGCGCTGGTGCGCCGAGGTGTTCCATGCGCTGGCTGCCATCCTGAAGTCCAAGGGTCTGGCTACCTCCGTGGGCGATGAGGGCGGCTTTGCACCCAACCTTTCCAGCGATGAGGAGACCATCGAGACCATTCTGGCCGCCATCGAGAAGGCCGGTTATGTTCCCGGCAAGGACTTCATGCTGGCCATGGACGCTGCTTCCTCCGAGTGGAAGAGCCCCAAGGGCAAGGGCTTCTACAAGCTGCCTAAGGCCGGCACCGAGTTTACCTCCAGTGAGCTCATCGCACACTGGAAGAAGCTGGTGGAGAAGTACCCCATCATCTCCATCGAGGACGGTCTGGACGAAGAGGACTGGGAGGGCTGGCAGCAGATGACCCGCGAGCTGGGCGGCAAGGTACAGCTGGTGGGTGACGACCTGTTTGTGACCAACACCGAGCGTCTGGCAAAGGGCATCCAGCTGGGTGCGGGCAACGCTATCCTGATCAAACTGAACCAGATCGGCTCTGTCTCCGAGACCCTGGAAGCCATCAAAATGGCACACAAGGCCGGTTACAACGCCATCAGCTCTCACCGCTCCGGCGAGACCGAGGACACCACCATTGCGGACTTGGCGGTGGCGCTGAACACCTGCCAGATCAAGACCGGTGCACCCAGCCGCACCGAGCGTGTGGCAAAGTACAACCAGCTGCTGCGCATCGAGGAGCAGCTGGGCGGCAGCGCCGTCTACCCCGGCATGGCTGCCTTCAACGTGAAGCGTTAACTTAGACTCTGCGACAGGAGCACCAGTCCCGGCTTTGCCGGAGCTGGCGCTCTTTTTTGTCATTTCCATGTCAATTTGTCTAAAGTATACAAGAAAAAACATTAAAACTCAGCAAATCGACTATTGCTAATTCTCAACTGATATATTAGAATATAAGTGAGAGAGCGAGGCACTCCTGCCGCGCATAAACGCAAAGCAATATTAACGGAGGACATCCACTATGCCTATGAAAATGGGTTGGCGCTGGTATGGTGAGGGCAATGACCCCATCACCCTGAG
>OHVN01000442.1_pt1 | contig 14106 bp, 10 predicted proteins | sample 1579481 | NCBI WGS metagenome assembly OHVN01 (sample SAMEA3882532, study PRJEB24775) | human gut metagenome | biome: human-associated habitat; feature: intestine environment; material: feces | place: Netherlands | collected 2009/2010 | reverse complement strand
TTATTGGTTTCAAAGTGTTTGAGACAATATTTAGATAAAATTCAAAATGCATTTATTTGTGCAGGAGATTTTAATGTTTTAGAATGTAGAATGCCATCTCATTTCGAAAATTATTATCACGAATGTTATAATGGTGGCAAAGATGGTGCAAGTGTAGTAATGCTTAATAATTTCGATGAATGCGTAGTGACTGGCTATAACAGGTTAGACCATGTAATTCATAATTCGCATATTCAAGTTATTAAATTAAACTATCCATGGGATTTTACTTCATTATCAGGGGTTTATATTCCTTATGACAAACTTGATTTAGGAGACATTTGGAAAATACCTGTAGCAAATCCAGACCATGCAATTTTGGAATGTAAATTTAAAATTAATTAAAACTCAAGGAGTAACCTTTCGTGGGTTGCTCCTTTTAATATGCATTTAGCACAGAGCCTTATGGCTCTTTTTTTACGCCCAAAATGAGGAGGTGAGAATATGGCGGATAGTTTTGGACTTAAGCTTGGCATTGAGGGCGAAAAGGAATTTAAAAAGTCGCTTGCAGAAATCAATCAGACTTTTAAGGTTCTCGGCTCTGAGATGAAACTTGTGTCCTCGCAGTTTGATAAGAACGACAATTCCGTTCAGGCTTTATCGGCAAGAAATACGGTTCTCAACAAGGAGATTGACGCACAAAAGCAGAAGATTGAAACCCTCAGGCAGGCACTTGCAAATGCATCAGAGTCATTTGGTGAAACTGACAGGAGAACACAAAACTGGCAAATTCAGCTTAACAATGCCGAGGCATCACTCAACGGTATGGAACGTGAACTGAACAGTAATAATTCTGCACTTGAACAGGCAAAAGCGGATATTGAGAGTACGGAAAAATCTCTTGAAAAGGTTGACGGTCAGCTTGATGATACTGCCGAGAGTGCTGACAATATGGGCGATGAAATCAAGGACGCAGGCGACAAGGCGGATAAGTCAAAGGAGAGATTTTCAAAGCTTGGTTCGGTACTCAAGGGTGTGGGCGTTGCGATGGGTGCGGTGGTCACTGCGGCGGCCGCAACAGCCGTAAAGCTAGGCAAGGAAGTAGTTAATGCCTATGCCGACTATGAACAGCTTGTTGGCGGTGTTGATACGCTTTTCAAGGGTTCATCGCAGAAGCTGCAAAGCTACGCATCTAATGCCTATAAAACGGCAGGTCTTTCTGCAAATGACTATATGGAAACTGTTACAGGCTTTTCAGCAAGCCTCATTCAGTCGCTTGGCGGTGATACGGACAAGTCGGTAAAGTATGCCGATATGGCAATCACGGATATGGCGGATAACGCAAACAAGATGGGTACGGATATGTCGCTCATTCAGAATGCATATCAGGGATTTGCAAAGCAAAATTACACAATGCTCGATAACCTTAAACTCGGCTACGGCGGTACTAAAGAGGAAATGCAAAGACTTCTCTCTGACGCAGAGAAAATATCGGGCATTAAGTACGATATTTCGTCATATGCCGATGTGGTCGATGCAATCCATGTTATGCAGGAGAGTATGGATATTGCCGGCACTACTGCAAAAGAGGCGGATGGTACAATTTCGGGTTCGGTTAATGCGTTGAAATCCTCAGTTACGAATCTTGTGGTAGGATTTGGTGATGCAAACGCTGACCTTGATGTGTTGTGTGAAAATGTTGTAACGGCATTTCAGACCGTGCTTGAAAACATCTCGCCTATTGTGGAAAATCTCATCTCCGCCTTGCCGACAGTAATTACTACACTGCTTGAATCGGCAGGTGAAATGCTCCCCACGGTTATTGAAACTCTTGCAGAATTGTTTGCACAGGTGCTTGAGGGATTGCTTCAGCTTTTGCCACAGCTGATTCCCGTTGCGGTATCGGCTTTATTAACAATTACAAATGCAATTGTTGAAAATCTGCCCTTGCTGATTGAGTCGGCAACCTTGCTCGTAGCAACTCTCGTACAGGGCCTTGCAGATGCACTGCCTACACTAATTCCTACTGCGGTCAATGCGGTTATGACGATTGTACAGGGACTTTTAGACAGCTTGCCGTCAATTCTTGACGCAGGACTTGAACTTGTATCTGCTCTTGCACAGGGTATTCTTGATGCACTTCCCGACCTCATATCTAAACTGCCTCAGATTATTATGGGCATAGTTACATTCCTTTTAAATTCAATACCGCAAATCATACAGACGGGCATTAAGCTGTTGACCTCTCTTGTCGGTGCTTTGCCCGATATTATCACATCAATAGTCAAGGCAATTCCGCAGATTATCAACGGAATTATAAATGCGGTAATAAATTCAATTCCGCAGATTATTCAGGCAGGTATAGACTTGCTCATTTCACTTGTCAAGGCTCTGCCCACCATTATCGTCACAATCGTGAATGCAATACCCGACATCATTTCGGGCATTGTTAATGCTCTCATCGACAATATTCCGGCAATAATTCAGGCGGGTATTGATTTGTTGATTTCGCTTGTTAAGAATCTGCCAACTATCATTAAGGAAATTGTAAAGGCGGTACCTAAGATTATTGAAGGTATTGTAAAGGCCTTTGGTTCACTTATGTACAAGATTGTTGAAATTGGCGGTAACATTGTAAAAGGCTTGTGGGACGGTATCTGCGGTCTTGCATCGTGGCTCTGGGATTCAGTCAGCGGTTGGATTTCGGGTATCTGGGACGGCATCTGCGACTTTTTTGGCATTCACTCACCATCAAAGGAAATGGCATGGGTCGGCGAAATGCTTGTCAAGGGTCTTGCCGGTTCTATTGACAAAAACGGAGATATGGCTGTTCGTGCCGCCGAGGGTATGAGCAGTGATGTTTCAAGTGTTATGAACTCACTTGCTGATGATATGAAAACTGCTTTGCCGACTGATTTCAGCATTGACGGAAATGTTAAAGGCTTGGTTGACAATTCAAATTCTGCTGTTTTTGGTAAGAGCGGTCTTTCGCTTGTGCTGAATATTGCAAATTTTAACAACTACTCAAATGACGATATTTCTCAGCTTACAAACGAGATTATGGAAACTGCAGGTCAGTTTGCCAAAAGGAAAGGAATGGTATTTGCGTGAACTATTTTGAATACAACGGCATCAGGTCATCTGATACGGGGCTTCATATACAGAGAAAGAATGTGTACTCCTCGCCAAAGTATGACTCTTCCTTTGTAACAATCCCTGGTCGCAATGGTGATTTGATTGTACCGAATCGCAGATATGAAAATACACAGGTGAGTTATTCTGTATATCTGTCTGCAAAGAACAGTCAACAGCTTGCAGACAGCATTACAAAAATCAAGGCTTGGCTGTACTCACAGTCCGACAGGTATCACATACTAAAGGACAGCTACGACAAAAGATTTTTCAGATATGCTCTTTTTAACTCCTCGCTTGACATTGAAGATGAGCTTAACAAAATCGGTGTGTTTACCGTAAGCTTTAACTGCAAGCCGTTTAGATATGACATTGACGGTGAGTTACCGCACAGCATTGATGTGGTGCTGAATTTTCCGTATATGATTTTTTGCAGAATGGACGGTTCAAAGCCGGAAAACGACTGGAGCAACCGTTGGAATCAGACGGCAGACCTTGTTGTGCCGAGTGGTAAGAATATGTTTGTACTGAATACAAATTCGTGGACAGACGGCTACTGGGACAGCTATTCAGATGCTGACAAGAGCAGAATATATCTCAAGGTGAACGAAAACTGGAAGAAGGAGAATGCAAGGTTTGCCCTATATACATTTATCAGTGACGAAACCGCATGGTATTCTCTCGAGAAGGTCAGCGAGGATATTTACAGAGTGACCTTGCCATCAAAGGGTGAAACCGTACTTGTGAATCCGTACAGTTTTGAGAGCAGACCGCTTATTCATCTTAACGGCAACGGTACGGGTACGCTTACCATTGATAACGAAAACGGCAGACACGAATGGACATTCAACGATATTGACGAGTTCATTGAGATTGACAGCGAAAAGATGTGCTTTTACAAAGACAACACGCTGAAAAATGATACGGTTACAGGTACGGGGTTTCCTTTGCTTGTAAGGGGTGAAAACAGGTTTATTCTCGGTGGTGGCATAACAGACGGTTCAGTATTTCCAAGGTGGTGTTCGTTATGATGCCGATTTTATACAGAGCAGATGAAACCGAGTTTGACACCTACGGAATCGGTATGCTGTCGGACTGCACCTTTTGCGAAGTTACAGAGGAGCGAAACGGTGCGTTTGAATGTGTGATGAAATATCCTCTGCACGGTGCATTGTTTGATGAGATTAAAAACGACAGGGTTATACTCGTTAAGCCGAATGACACATCAAGGTCACAGCCGTTTCGTATATACAGAATTACAACACCGATGAACGGCATCATCACAGTGTATGCACAGCATATGTCATATGATTTGTCGGGCATTGGTGTGCTATGCTTTGAGAGCAAATCGGTTTCGCCACAGCTTGCACTTGAAAGAATTTTTGCGAATACTTCATCAAAGCACGGCTTTAATTGCAAAACCGACCTTTCTGCACCTAGGGCATTTTCAGTCGACAGGCCGATGAGCGTTCGTGCTGTTCTGGGCGGTACGGAAGGTTCAGTCCTTGATGTGTGGGGCGGTGAATACGAATGGGATATGTTTGATGTCATTCTCCACTCAAAGCGTGGTAAGGACAACGGTGTTGTGATTGAATACGGCAAGAACCTGACTGATGTGGAGCAGGATAATGACTTCTCATCTGTATATTCTCACCTTTTTCCCTATGCCGTAATTAAAAACGGAGATACCGAAAGTGTGGTTACTCTGTCGGAAATCACAATTCCTATTGTGGAAACATATGCAAGGGAGAAAACACTCATCAAGGATTTTTCGTCCTTCTTTAAGGACGGAGAAACCGTTACCGAGGACACACTTCGAGCAAAGGCTAAGTCATACATCAAACAGAATCCGTTCGGTGACGAAACTCCCACGGTGAAGGTGTCGTTTGAACCGCTATGGCAACAGCCCGAATATTCGCAGTTCCTCGAAAAGGTGAACCTCTGCGACACAGTGACCGTCAGACACGCAGATATGAATATTGAGGTAAAGACGAAGGTTATTGAAACCGTATATGATGCACTGGCCGAGAAATATTCATCAATCACACTCGGAACGACAAAATCAAACTTTGTGAATACGGTTGCAGAAATCAAAAGTACAACCGATGAAATCAAAAAGGAAACCGACAGCTTTCCGTTACTTATGAATACTGCTATTAAAAATGCCACTTCGCTGATTTCAGGTCAGCAAGGTGGCTTTGTTGTTATGCACACGGATTCTGTTACAGGCAAGCCGTATGAACTTTTGATTCTTGACAACGAAAATCTGTACGATGCAAGGAATGTGTGGCGGTGGAATGTCGGTGGCTTAGGTTTTTCAAAGAGTGGATACAACGGCCCGTATGAAACTGCGATTACGGCTGACGGAAAAATCGTGGCTGACTTTATCACAAGCGGAACGCTTATGGCAAATATCATCAAGGCGGGAGTAATCAGTTCGGCTGATAATTCTTCATGGTGGGATTTGGAAAGCGGTGAGGTTCACCTCAGTGCCTACACAAAAACGGAGGATACTGAAAAGCTAAGTGAGAATATTTCCGCAATTACCGAAAGAACATCAACACTTGAGCAGACCGCAGAGGACATTTCATTTAAAATCAACGAGCAGTCCACGGGCGGAAAGAACTATCTTTTAAACTCATCGGCTCTCAACGGACTTTCGGATGATTGGGAGTATTCGGGATTGGTCACTGTACTTTCCGATACAGATGTAATCAGTCATACCTCTTCGGGTTCTGCTTTTGTACTCGGTGCGGAAAGCACCTTGTCGCAAAGTGTGTATAACTCGGTTGCCGACAGATCCTTTGTGCTGTCACTCAGAGCAAAGAAAAGCTATTCACAGCTTAGTGCATATATGTATGTTCAGTACAACGGAGTTAAAAGAGAATATCTTTTTGACACAAAGGACAGCTTTGATTGGACAGATTTTTCCGTTGTACTCCCCGATGTTTCGGACGGTAAAATCACGGTATTCATTTACAGCCGTGACACATCTCTTACGGTAAGTGACCTTATGCTTACTGACGGAAGTATTATCCAACACTGGTCGCCTGCACCGAACGAGATATACACAAACGAGGTAAAGATTGACCGCAAAGGCATTGAGGTTTCAAACAGCAAGTCCTCGCAGAAAACAGTAATTACAAACACTGAATTTTCCGGCTACTACAACGGTGAAAAGATATTCACCCTAAACAAGGACGAAACTCAGACGAAGAAAACCACAGTTGACGGTGAGCTTACAATCGGCAGAACAAAGCTGATTCCGATGTCAAACAGTTCACAGGGACTCAACATTGTAATTCTTGATTAGGAGGCAATATGGCAAAGACAACGGTTGTCAATAGAATTGACACGATTTACATAGATACGGAAAATCCGACCGTATCAGTAAACACAACGGTAAATGACGCAGGTCTTAAACACAGCATTACGATTACCATACGAGGTATTCCGATAACTGGTATATCGGGACTTGCGTGGAACAAGGGGACAGCAAACAGGATTATTACCATTCCTACGGACAGCAGAACGGGTATTCTCAAGGCAATGTATGAGGACAAAAGCATTACGGCAAAGCTAACGGTCACCACATACAAGGGTTCAACCTATGTAGGCATTTCTGAAAGGAATTGTCATATTACTACCACCTCGCACAGCTCAAGGCCTGTAATTAACGGGTTTATCTATCTTGACACCAATTTAAAGACCACTGCCGTTACGGGCAACTCAAAGCTGTTTATTCAGAACTATTCAAATCTCAAGGTTACTCCGCTTACGGCAAAACCGAGAAATGAATCGAAGATTACAGGCTACACGGTAAGCTGTAACGGTGTGAGCAAGTCAAGCACTACGGCAAAGGAGCTGAACCTCGGCACTGTTGCAAAAAGCGGTGATGTGGTGGTTATGGTCATGGTTACGGACTCAAGAGGTTACACAACGAGCATTAAAAAGACGATTACCGTTATTCCGTACAGCAGTCCGAATCTCAGTACGATTACACTAAGACGAACAAATGAGATTGAGTCGGAAATTCAGCTTGTCTTCAACGGCTCATATTCCCCGCTTACGATTGACGGAGAAAACCGCAACCGTCTTTTATCCTTTCGCTACAGATACAAGAGGACAAGTGAAGCAAACTACGGAAATTTTGTTAACATTTTAGATGAGCTGAAAATGAACGGAACAAGCTATTCATACTCAAATCTTCAGCTTATGAAGCTTGATGTGAATATGTCATACAGCTTTCATATTGAAATTCGGGATGTGATGGAAAAGTCTGTTGTTACGGACCTGTACTTTACCATTCCGCAAGGCACTCCGCTTGTTGCATTACGCAAGCAGAAGGTAGGCATTAACAATCCAAACCCACAATCCGCACTTGATGTGACGGGTGAAATACATATGAACGGTTACCCTGTTATGGGCATTATACAGACCTCTGTTGAGGACGATGTCAGCCTTAACAGTCTTACAACGCAGGGTATTTATTTCAGACGAAGAGTACCGCAGGAGAATATGAACTATCCGGCACTTGTATTCGGTATGCTTGAAGTATTTTCTTGCAGTACAAATCTTGTGACACAGAGATATACGGCAAGGGACACTCCGTTTGATGTATATATCCGTTCAAAGGTGAATTCAAGCTGGAGCAAGTGGGTTAAAAAATAGACACAGGAGGTATTTATGAAACAGATTTGGAACAGCATTCAGACTGCATTCATCGCACTTGGAGGAACACTCGGGTGGTTTCTCGGAGGAGCAGACGGCTTTCTGTATGCACTCATTGCATTTGTAGTTATCGACTACATTACAGGAATGATGTGTGCCTTTGCCGACAGAGAGCTTTCGAGCAAGGTTGGTTTTAAAGGCATTTGCAGGAAGGTGATTATCTTTCTGCTTGTGGGAGTGGCGAATCTCCTTGATGTGTACATTATCGGCACGGGCAGTGTGCTGAGAACGGCAGTGATTTTCTTCTATCTCTCAAATGAGGGCTTGTCACTGCTTGAAAACGGAGCACATCTGGGACTTCCCATTCCTGAAAAGATTAAAAATGTGCTTGCACAATTACACCACAGAAGTGAAAAGGAGGACGACTGAATGTCATACACAAACAGCAAATTAGTTAGCTACACAAAAATTTCACCAAACAGAAACATCAATCGCAATCACAAGATTGATACAGTTTCAATTCACTGCGTAGTCGGGCAGTGCTCTGTTGAAACTCTCGGCTCAATCTTTGCATCAAGGGACAAGGAGGCAAGCTCAAACTACGGTATCGGCTATGACGGCAGAATCGGAATGTATGTTGAGGAAAAGGACCGCAGCTGGTGCACCTCATCTGCGTCAAATGACAACAGGGCGATTACCATTGAGGTTGCCTCAGATACCTACCACCCATACAGAGTAAATGATGCTGCGTACAAGTCTTTGATTAAACTGCTTGTTGACATCTGCAAGAGAAACGGCATCAAAAGGCTTGTGTGGTCAACAAACAAGTCAGAGAGAATGAATCATCTTAACGGTTGCAATATGACGGTTCATAGGGATTATGCAAACAAGTCCTGTCCGGGCGATTATCTCTACAATCTTCACAGACAGATTGCAAAGGAGGTGAACGCTCAGCTTGGCTTAGGCAGTTCAAAACCTGTGACATCAAAGAAAACTCTCTATCGTGTACGCAAAAGTTGGAAGGACGCGAAGTCGCAGAAGGGTGCTTTCTATGACCTTTCAAATGCAAAGAAATGTGCCAACAAAAACAGCGGTTACTCTGTTTTTAATGAAAGCGGAAAAGTTGTGTACACGCTAAAGTCATCGGGCAAAAAGTCAGTTGATGCCATTGCAAAAGAAGTAATTCAGGGCAAATGGGGCAACGGTGCCGACCGCAAAAACCGCCTCACCAAAGCCGGCTATAACTACAACACCGTTCAGAAAAGAGTAAACGAGATTTTATCTTAACAGACAATAGAACATTATTTTAACAAAGCCAAATCCCCATCAAGGTGTTTTTTCTCCTTGATGGGGATTTTTTTCGTTCAAAACCTCTGTTTATCTCCAGTGGAAAGTGAATAACAAAAAACCGGAGGTAATATTATGCAAAATGAAATGAGAACAGTATTACAGACAACAGATGATGAGTCACATTTAAAAATGTCTGCAAAGTCGTTGACAGAGGTGGAGCTTTTACAGGACTATAACTATTTTATGGCGCAGAGGGTAGCTGAGGATATGCTTGAAAAAGGACTTATCTCGTTGGAAGAATTCAACAAATTAACAAAGAAAAATCGTGACACATTCTCTCCGTTTTTAGCCGAGATTATGCCAAAAACAACTTGACAATTGTGACATTTAGAGTGATGTATATACAAGTGAAATGGGAGGTGAGTTATCATGAAAAAGGTTACGAAAATTGACAAAATTCAACCTGCAAAAAATGCCGAGAATAAACTGCGTGTTGCAGCCTACTGCCGAGTTTCAACGGCGACTGATGCACAACTTGAAAGCTTGGAAGCACAAAAGAGCCATTATGAAAACTACATCAATTCACGAGATGACTGGTGCTTTGCGGGTGTGTACTATGATGAGGGCATAACAGGCACAAAGGCAAGTAAAAGGCCGGAACTTATGCGCCTTTTAGCTGATTGCAAGGCAAAGAAAATTGATTTTGTAATTACAAAGTCAATCAGCCGCTTTTCAAGAAACACTATGGATTGTCTGGAAATTGTGAGAACACTTCTCAACCTGAATATTCCGGTATATTTTGAAAAGGAAAATATAAATACCGGCTCTATGGAAAGCGAGCTCTTTCTGTCAGTTCTCAGCACAATGGCTGAGGGCGAATCCGCTTCTATTTCATCAAACAACAAATGGTCAATTAAAAAGCGTTTTGAAAACGGAACTTACAGATTAAGCAGTGCACCTTATGGTTATAAGCTTGAATCAGGTGGACTGCAAGTTGTTCCTGAACAGGCAGATATTGTAAAGCGAATATTCAGAGAACTGCTTTCAGGTAAAGGAATGTACTCAATTGCTAAGAAGTTGAACGCTGAACAGGTACCAACGCAAAAGGGTGGAAGGTGGACATCGACAAGTGTGCACAATATTCTTACGAATGAAAAATATACAGGTGATTGCATTTTTCAGAAGACCTATGCCGACAGTAATTTTAATCGTCATATAAATAACGGAGAGCTTAACAGGTACTTAATACAGAATCATCATGAGGCAATTATCAGTCACGAGGATTTTAAGGCTGCCGCTGCACTTATTGAACAAAGAGCTGCCGAAAAGGGAATAGAAAGCGGTAGTGATAAATATCAGAAGAGATATGCTTTTTCCGAAAAGCTTATTTGTGGTGAGTGCGGAAATACCTTTCGCAGAAGAATTCATAAGGGCAAGTACAATAGCTATGTTGCGTGGGTGTGCAATACTCACCTGTCTGATACTAACAGGTGCTCAATGCTGTTTGTAAGAGATGATGCGTTAAAGCTTGCGTTTGTAACTATGCTTAATAAGCTGATTTTCAGTTACAGACTGCTTCTCAAGCCATATCTTGCAGCAATGCAAAGCAATACAGCTGATGAAGCCTTGCTCCGTATTCAATATCTTGAAAAACAGCTTGACCAGAATGCCGAGCAGCGCAGTACATTGCATAAACTGATGGCGCAAGGCTATATTGACCAAATACTTTACACGCAGGAAAGCAACGAATTACTTTTACAGGCTCGTGATTTTAGAAGTGAAATCGAGGCGTTGAATAATACGGTGGCGGGTGATACTACAAAGGTTTATGAAACCGAGCGCCTGATAAATTACTGCAAACGCGGTGAAATGCTGACGGATTTTAATGAGAGTTTATTTGAGTTATTTGTTGACCATATTTTGATTTATTCACGACAAAAAATAGGATTTGTTCTGAGATGTGGCCTTACATTTGAGGAGATGATTTAATGGGACACACGCCATTTGGATATATAATCGTTGACGGAAAGGCTGTTGTTGACGAAGGCACTGCCGAACAGGTTTGCAATGTCTATTTGAATTACCTTAGCGGACTTTCTCTTGTCAATGCGGCAAAGAGGGCAGGACTTAATATGCGACATTGCGGAGTGAAGAATATGCTGCAAAACAAGCACTATCTTGGCGATGACTTCTACCCGCAAATAATAGACAATGAAATTTTTAATGCTGCCAAAATGGAATTGAGTGAACGCTCCTCAAGGTTAGGTGGAAACAATCGCTACAAGCCTGAAAAAATAAAAAAGCCACCAATAGCATTTAGGCTTGGCAGCATAACTGAAAATTTTGATAATCCAATCAGACAGGCAGAGTACATATATAGTCTGATAGAAAGTGGGGACATTTGATGGGAAATGTTATGATTATTCCTGCAAAACGACAGGTTGGAAATATCTCCCGACAGCAGGAGGATAAACCAAAGCTTAGAGTTGCCGCTTATTGTCGAGTCAGTACTGACAGCGATGAACAGGCATCAAGCTATGAAACTCAGGTTGAGCACTATACCGAGTATATCAAGAAAAATCCTGAATGGGAGTTTGCCGGCATTTATGCAGATGACGGTATTTCAGGTACCAACACTAAAAAGAGAGAAGAATTTAATCGTATGATTGAGGCCTGCAAGACGGGTGAAATTGATATGATAATCACCAAATCAATCAGCCGTTTTGCAAGAAATACCCTTGATTGCTTAAAGTATATACGAATGCTTAAGGATAAAAACATACCGGTATTCTTTGAAAAGGAATCCATCAATACAATGGACGCAAAGGGAGAGGTTTTGCTTACAATTATGGCGTCACTTGCTCAGCAGGAGTCACAATCACTCAGTCAGAATGTGAAAATGGGTCTGCAGTTTCGCTATCAGAATGGTCAGGTGCAGGTAAACCACAATCACTTTCTCGGATATACAAAGGATAGGGAAGGCAACCTTGTGATTGATCCGGAGCAGGCTGAGGTGGTAAAGCGTATTTACAGAGAATACCTTGAGGGCAGTTCTATGGACAAAATTGCAAAAGGACTTGAGAAGGACGGTATTCTGACAGGTGCCGGGAAAAAGAAATGGTGGACGAGCACTATCAATAAGATTCTCCGCAATGAGAAGTACATCGGTGATGCACTTTTGCAAAAGACCTATACTACAGATTTCTTGAATAAAACCAGAGTCAAGAACAACGGCATTGTTCCGCAATATTATGTTGAGAATAATCACGAGGCGATTATTCCGAAGGATATTTTTCTGAGAGTGCAAGAAGAACTTGTACGCAGGCGAGTGGTCAAAACCAGTGCCAATGGCAAAAAGCGCTCCTACAGCTGCAACCACTGCTTTGCACAGATTGTCATTTGCGGCGAATGCGGTGAAATGTTCCGAAGGCTTCACTGGAACAACCGTGGCGTCAAATCAATTGTCTGGCGCTGCATCAGCAGGTTAGAATCCACCGGGCTTGAATGCCACGCTCGAACCATCAATGAGCTAGTCCTTCAGGATGCTGTTGTTAAAGCCATCAATCAAATGCTCGGTGACAAAAGTAACTATCAGGCGCAGCTCCAGCTTAACATTGCCGCAGTCATCCGAGCTTCACAGGCGACCTCCGTTGAGAACATCGACGAGAAGCTGATGGCCTTACAGCAAGAGCTTATCCAGAAAGCCCAGAGCAAAGAAGCCTATGACGAAATTGCCGATGAAATATTCAGGCTTCGAGAACTGCGTCAGCAGACCACTATAGACACTGCCGCAAGAGACGAACAGATAAAGCGGATCAATGATCTACAGGATTATATTGCACAACAGACTACCCACCTCACCGAATTTGACGAATCGCTGGTACGACGCTGGATCAAGCAGATCACTATCTGGGATGACCACATCACCGTTGAACTAAAATCCGGTGTTAGTATCGATGTGGATGTATAATTTCATAGCTACACAAAGGCTCCGTGACACTGGATAAATTTCAGTGATGCGGAGCCTTTATCTGTCTATGACAAATTATATTTTGATACAAAAGTTAGCACCATTTTCTTATAAAGCTTATCTATAAGAGATACTTTATTCTTATCAAACCAGCCCAGCATATACGCATCTAATGCTTTTATTGTATCTGCGCCTAAGAAATATGCAATAGTACTCGTGTCGCTATCATCAGCATAATTGTCAGCATACATTTTACATATAGAACGTCTACCATAATAATTAAAAATAGTTGCCAGAGTTGTTGCAAGAGTCTCAATATTTGCTGGAAAATCTGAACGTGTTATTAGTTCCGTTGCCAGATTTAATGGCATTTCAACAAAATCTTTTGCCTTTTTGGTCCCACTGTATGTTTCTATTCTTTGGCCCATGTCAAAAGAAAATGGTTCATATATATTACGAGCACCTAGTATTCTCATAAAATCAACTTGTGCAGCATGAAACTCAGTATATCCCTTGTTTGACATATGCTTTACTTTATCTTTTAAAGAATATACTTCTGCATCCCAAATATGAGTGAACTCATGAAAAACTAAATATTGCGCATTCATTTGTGGAAGATATAATTTTGACCAAATCTCAAGAGAATGCTTTCCTGTGGGAACGTCATAAAATACTGCAGCAGGCGCATCAAATCCCTGCGTTGTAGATTTTTCTAATGTCATTTCCTTTGACTTGATAGTAAAATCAGGGAAAGCACTTATCCCAACAAACTTCTTGTAGTCCTCCACACAGGACTGTACATAATTTTTAATATCTATCGTAATCGCTTCCTTTCTTAAATATTATTTATATCATCTATTCCATTGCCAAGTCTGCCTCTTAGAATCGAGTGGCTTGAACTGCGGTCATCGCTGTTATCTAAATCACTGCCACAACCCCTGACATCTAATCCACAGCCTAAACCCTACCGCAATTTTCCGGCCATCCACTTTTTCTCCAATCAGACCAAAAAGTAGATATGTTTCCATATAAGAAAACCGAGCTTTCCGCAAGGCTTCTCTGAT
>OHVN01000427.1_pt1 | contig 14433 bp, 6 predicted proteins | sample 1579481 | NCBI WGS metagenome assembly OHVN01 (sample SAMEA3882532, study PRJEB24775) | human gut metagenome | biome: human-associated habitat; feature: intestine environment; material: feces | place: Netherlands | collected 2009/2010 | reverse complement strand
AGGAAGGCGTGCCTGCGCGTCTTCCTGCGTTCCGACGGGCTTTCCGGACTGACGGACAAAGACGTGCAGATGCTGCTGGATTACGGCGTATGCTGTGTGGTGGACCTGCGCAGCGAAAGCGAGACGGCCGCCGCTCCCTCCCGTCTTGCAGACGTACCCGGCGTGGATTATTATTCCATCCCCATGCTGGACGAGGCGGCGAGCCAGGGCTTTACGGGCGGAATGCCTGAGCGCATGGGCGATGTATACGTGAAGCTGCTGTCCGGCCGCGGCGACGCATTTGCACGGATAATCCGCATTTTTGCACAGCACAGCGGCGGGACGGTGCTGTTCAACTGTACCGCCGGAAAAGACCGCACGGGCGTGACGGCCATGCTGCTTTTGCTGCTTGCGGGCGTGCCCTGCGAGATTGTCGTTGCCGATTACAGTGTAAGCGAAGCCAACATGCAGGAGATCTTCAAACAGCAGAAGGCCTGGCTGGAAAAAACTTTCGGCGTCACCCCGCCGGATGCGGTATTCTCCTCTGCGCCGGAGGAGCTTGAAACGGCGCTGGCCTATCTCGCGGAGCACTACGGTACCGCGGAATCGTATCTGCTGCAGGCCGGTGCCGCGGCGCAGGATATTGCTGTCGTGCGCGGCATGCTGCTGGGCGGCGTCATCGGCGCCAACCTGCCGGTGGGCCGCTTCACTGTGGCGGACGACGGCGCGTTTGAAACAGATGTGGCCTCGGGCCGCGTCGAGGCCGACGCCGTCGCGGGCGGCATCATCGGCTACAACCGTCTGCTGGCGGCCAAGCCCACAAACGTCACGCTGGAGGCGCTGCTGCCGACGATTGACAAGAGCACCGGCGTGCTGACCGACAGCACCGACGCGCAAACGGCGGACGGCGAGGTCACCCTTGCCAAATTCCAGAACAAGCTCAACCTGCAGGCCGACATCTACGTCGGCGGCATCGTCGGCGCAAACGACGCCAATACGAAGCTGACGATTCAAAATGCAACCAACGGCGCAACGCAGAACGCCCTGTCCGTCGGCGGCCTGAACCCGTCCAACGGCGCGTTTAAAGACGGCGTATCGCTGAACGCGCTGGCCGATGGCCGCTATGACTTTGACACCCCGCGCGGCGCACTGGCGGGCGGTATCATCGGCTATGCCACACCCAACACAACGCTGGAAAACTGCACAAACTACGGCACAGTGGCTCACAAGTGCGCCGCGGGCGGCTTTGTGGGCTGGAACGAGGGCACGATCACCGGCGGCAGGATGGAGGCGTCCCTCGGCAACCGTGAAACCGGGTATACCTATCTGGGCGGCGTTGCGGGTGTCAACGGCGGTCGTATTCAGTCTGCCTACCCGGCGCAGGGCTGTGCCGTGCGCGGCGACAGCTATGTCGGCGGCATTGCGGGCGTCAACCTGGGCGGTGACGCTGCGGCAAGCACCCGCAAGGGCCTCATCATTTGCACAGAGAACAACAGTACTGGCACGGTGGAGGCCAACCAATATGCGGGCGGCGTGGCCGGTGCCAACGTCGGCAATATCTCGCTGTCCGGCCAGCTGCAAAGCAGTGTCACCGCCACCGACTATGCGGGCGGTGTGGCCGGTATCAATACGACGTATAACGCCTATAAGGGCCGCATTTACGGCGCTGAAAACGCCACCGGCGCGGTCAGTGGCAGCGTCACTGCCGCCAACTACGCGGGCGGCGTGGCCGGTACGAACAGCGCCGAAATCACCCGTGTGGAGAACCGTGCCTCGGTGCGCGCCAGCACAAAATATGCGGGCGGTATTGCGGGCGAGAACAACGCGGGCGGCAAAATCAGCGCCTGCGTCCATGCCCAGAATCAGGTCTACGCCACCAACGGCGAGGCGGGCGGCATCGCGGGCAATAATAATGAAAACGCGTCCATTGAGAATGTGCAGGTCCGCGCCGCCGTCACCGCGGCCAACGGCACGGCGGGCGGCGTCACGGCCACGAACTTCGGCATCATCGGCCAAGGCAGCGGGCTGGAAAGCAGCAGCAGCGTAAGCAACTGCACGATCACCGGTACGTCGGAGAGCATCGGCGCTGTTGCGGCGTACAACGGCAAGGACGCGACCATCCGCAATGTGAAGCTGGCGGCAAACGCCAACGTGCGGTTCAGCACCCCGGCAGTCACCATTGGCGGCCTTACGGGCATGAACGAGGGCGCCGTCACCGGCTGTCAGGTCGGAAACGGCGCGCTGGCGCTGGACGCCGGTCTGCGCGCGGGCACCAACACCGTCACGCTGGGCGGCGCGGTGGGCCGCACCACGGAGCACGGCACGGTCAGCAGCACCAACGTTCTGCTGGACCTTACACAAAATCTTGATAAATATACAAATTTGGGCGGCGTCGCAGGCCAGAACGACGGTACCCTGGATCAGTGTACCTATTCCGGCACGATGGGCGGCGAGGCAGGCGAGGACGGCCTTGTCTCCGTCGGTGCACGCAGCACCGGCAGCACGGTGGGCGGCATTGCCGGTCTGAACAACAGCACAATCAAGGGCTGTGAGGTCAAATACATCAAACTGCAGGTCAGCGGTATCAGCAACATCACCACGACCCAGACCGCAGACGAAAAGCTCGCCAGTGCCAGCCATGTGGGCGGCATTGCGGGCCGCAACAATGACGAAATCGTCAACAGCTATGTCGCCACCGTGCGCAGCAGCGGCAATGCGGGCAGCATCATCACGGCGCGTTACGGCTTTGTGGGCGGCGTCGCGGGCTCCAACAACGGCACTATCACGGGCAGCGGCAGCAAAAAAGCGCTGGTCAGCGACAAAGAAGCAACACCCGCCCTTGTTGCACAGGTTAAAAATTGGCTGGGCGCGGCAGATGCCAATGCCGGCATCAACAGCATGGCGGCAGAGCTGACCACAGGCAAGACCTATGCAAATCTCATGGGTGTTGACACTGTGTCCAAAGAAGGCTGCGGCTATAGGAATGTCTATAACCAAAGCGGCCTTGCCGCCAATGATCTGCTTGTCGCCCTGCGCGGCAGCAACAACAGCGAGACCGTCCGTGCCGCCGGTTATCTGGGCGGTCTGGCAGGCTTTAACTCTCTCCGCGGTACAATCGACACTTCCGCCACCGGCCAGTGGTTTGTCTATTCTGACAATGCGACAACGGCATCCACCGTCGGCGGTATTGTCGGCCAGAACGAATCCAACGTCACAGACAAAAGCGTGCTGGACACTGTGGTAAACTGTGCCGCCGTGCGCCGGTTTACGTGCGTGAATAACAAGAATGGTACAGACAATGACAACATTTACAAGAACGGCAGCCGTGTTGTTGTCCATGTGGGCGGTGTCATTGGCCAGCAGCAGAACCGCAGCGATGACCGGTGGTCTGTCAGCAAGGTAGTCAACTGCGGCAGTGTGTTCAACAGCCGCTCGGCCAACGTGGGCGGCGTGATCGCCTATTGGCTGGACTACGGCGGAACCGTGCAGAAATGCTTCAATTTTGGCAAAATGACAACAAACACGAACGACCATCACCCGACTTTAGGCGGTTACGGTGCAGTTGGTGGTATTGTCGGCTTTATTGACCAGCCTATTTCCGGCGGCACCACAAATGTGCTTTCCTGCCGTAACTACGGTCAGATTTGGTATGAATCATACGGCGCAAATGACTGCGCGGGCATTATCGGTAAAATCGAGATGAAGAAGCCCACCGATATTATGACGCTGAACATCATCGACTGCGTCAATAGCGGTGCAATCAAGGCAGAATCGCAGGCAGTCGGCATTCTGGCATGGATCGGCCCGTGGGATAAGGGAAGAATTGACAACGTTACGGTAAATATTGACCGCTGCCGAAACCTTAATACAGTCTTTACGTGTAGCAGAAAAATCGGCATTGTCGGCAGCCGCGGCGACGGTAGAGGGTCGAATAAAGCAACCAACGTCACGAACTGCTTTGCGACGGTTGGCACGGGTTGGTACCCGATTGCCTATGTGCTGTATGAAAGCGAGAATGTCACCGGCCACGGCAACTATTATATTGAAGATTCCGGCGATGCAGGCAAGAGCTTCTTTAAGAAAGACTCCCGTAAACTGACCACGACAAAACCAGACAAAAAAACACGTAACTGGAATAATCCTAACTATGAACCGGCCTACAAGGAAACAGCGTGGAACTCGTCCTCGGGAAAAGTAAAAGCACACCGTCTGTACATAGGCTATAACGTTGATGGCAAAACCTATCCTTATATTGCGTTCCTGCCCACTTTGGCAGACGATGAGAACGGTGCAGCGTACAGTCTGTGGTGGATTAGCGGTCTTACATCTGCGGGCCCGTCTGCCAAACCAAACTCTGCCTATATCAAGACCGACGGTAACAAAGCCTACATTTTCGATGATACCGGCGCGGGCGATGATACCAATCCCGGCCAAAAGAGAGCGGACGTGATGCTGCAATTCGGCGAAGCCGCGAACAGCGATGTCACAAACGACGTTGATATTACCGACATCACCGACGAGGTCATCCAGAACTACTATAAGTACGTGCTGGACAGCACCAAGCCCGCCAAGCCGGAAAAAATCGACGTCAAGGCCAGCCAGGTGCAGGACGCGGACAACAACGTCTATGGCCGCTACGAGGTTACGTGGGAAGCGCCTACCGATACGGACGCCAGCCCCGCCTCCTATTACCGTGTGGAGATTCTGCCCTGCGATGCCGTAGGCAACATCACCGGGGTCGCCTACCTGACCGCGGACGTCTACCAGCGCAGCTATACCTTTGTGGCTGATAAAGAGTGGACGGGTAACTTCATCGTGCGTGTAACGCCCTACAATACCAACGACGACCCGAATCAGCCTGATAACCCCAACACCAGCGGCGTGCAGACCTTTATGCACGCCCTGCCGACACCGGAGATTGAGTTCCGGCTGGTCAAACGCAAGAACGGCGGCTTTGACTGGGATCAATGCCAGACGCCAGATTACCCGGGGATGCAATTCAATTATGAAGTTGTCGCTGTGCTGAAAAACTACACCGAATACCCGACAGACGAGGCTTGGACCGTCAAGCTGACCGATGGAAGGAATACTTATTATTTCAGCAGACAGAATGGCAAGCAGTACATCCGCCTGACCAAAAATTTGGAACGCACTTTGACGCTTACGGCGCTGGCAACCCCGGACAACAGCAGCAGTACAAAGTATCTGCGCTCGGCCCAGTACAAGTCAGAGACCTATCTCCCGTCCCAGTGGCGAGACAATCCGGGCTCCGCCAAGGACGAGGACGGTCTGCCGCTGGGCACGCTGAAACAGGACGGCGACACGGAGTTTGTGACCTACACCGGCCAGACAGCGGAGAGCTTTGAAGCAACCGTGAAGTTCAGCTTTACCCCGGGGGTCAAGAGCGACAGCAGCGAGCACGGCAGCCCGACCTACCGCGTCATGCTGCTGGCAAAATATCTGGGCAATGACGAAGTCAACGGCGTATCTTTGAACGGCCAGTACATCACGCTGGCCGCGCGGGAAAGCATTGTGACAGAGTCTCCCGTCACCTTCAACCTGAACAGCCTGCCGTCGGATGCCATGACGAACTACACCGACTTCCTCGTTGTCGCGGTGCCCGTCACCAGCGGCAAGGGCGATATGAAGTATCGCTGGGATGCCACGCCAGACGAAGTGTCCGCAGCCATCGCCAGCCATGCAAACGACACCAGCAAAGAAATCTGGTGGAAGAACGGCTATGAGATCGTCCGCACGGGCGAGCACAGCTATACCTATGCCTATCTGACGCCGCTCTGCTTCTCCGACGTGAAACGCACCGATGACAGGGAATGGGCTATACAGGCTACGCAGACGACCCCGCAGATCATCTTCAAGCAGCTGAACCTGAATGTTCTGAAAGCCTCGACGCTGGACAAAAACACCGAAGGAAAAGTTGACGAGAAAACCAACGAGTTGACCTATACGTTCAACTGGACGCAAGAGGACATGGACGCGAAAACTCCGACCTACAGCATCAAGCTCTACGGCCTGTTGACGGGCGCGGACGGCAAAGTGACCGGTCAGGAGCAAATTGCGCTGAAGGACGGCGTCACCCTGACGCCGACACAAAATGGCAACAGCTTTACCCTGCCTGTCAACGTGGATACCATGCTGGCCAACGGCAGCGACAGCTGGCGGTATGACAAGGTCCGGCTCGAGGTCACCCGCGTGGCGGCAGCCGACACCAACGAAATCGGCGCGTCCGCTGTGGCGGATTACAGCGTTAAGCAGCGCCTGCCCGGCATCAGCGCGCCGAGCTCCATCACCCGCGTCAACGGCGAGACCGACAACGCGGATGCCCTGCTCTACACGGTCAGCTGGTCGCCGTCCGACGACGCGCGCATTGACCACTATGACCTGTGCGTTGTCGATGCCGACGGCGGCAATACTGTGCTGACGCTGCCCACCGCGGACAACGTCGGCAGCCTGACGCTGGATCTGGAGCAGTATCAGGGCAAGGCATTGAGCTTCCGCGTTATTGCCCGCCGCAAGGACGATAGCAATTGCTTTGACGGCCCGGACGGCGCGTTGAGCCAGTCCGAGACCATCGTCCGCCGCGCCGCTGCACCCACGGTTAAGGCCAGCAGCTTTGCGCCCGACAGCCCGAATCAGGAGACGTTCCTGAACGACCTCAAGCTCAACATGACGCTGGACGCAGCCGCACAGGGCAATGTCTACTTTACCGGCTATATCTTCAGCAACGAGAACAATTACAATACAATTGCCGGTTTGGCCAGGACTTGGCAGGAAAAGTCCACCGGACAAGCCAAGTATGAGGCCCAGCAGGCGCTGACCAACGCCCTGAACACGATGCTGGCCAACGGCGACGCCGAGCTGGTCATCCCGAAGGACAGCCGCACGGTGGGCGGGAGCGCCAGCGTCAACGACAAAATCGCCAGCTATACCTTTGTGCCCGACGGCAACGGCTTTACGCTGACGCCCGACCATGCAAAACAATACCTGCTGCCCGCGGTGCGCGTTATGCCCACCGACGGCACGACAGCGTCAAACTGGTTCTACTTCCTGCAGGATGCCGCAAAGGCACAGCTGCCGGCCATTACGCTGGACGCCCCCGTGGACGAACCGGAACGCGCACTTGGCAATGCCGTTTACAAGCAGGAAGTCAACCTGTACAACGACCCCGAGTTTGCCGTCGAGCGCGGTAAGGCCACGCTGCAGCTGCGCCGCTTTACGGTGGAGTGGACCGCGGTGAACAAGTACACCCAGGCCGACGGCACGGTGCGCAACCTGACCAACAGATATACCTTTACCGTCACGCCGCTGGATAGTAAGACGAAACAGCCTTACAGCATTACGGTGACGACCTACGACAGGGACGTGACGGACGCAGACGGCACCACGCATAAGCGCGGGGAAATCAAAACCGTTACCAAGACCTATGACGGCAAAACGACGGCGCTTGACAAGCAGACCGACGATGTGGACGAGGAGACCGGCGAGACCCGCATCTGGTACGACCTGAGCGTTGAGCCTGTGACCGACGAGAACGGCAACGTGACAGTCTGGGAATCGCAACCCTATAACGTCACCGGCACGGTGGAAAAGGACGGCGGTACGCTGTACTACAAGGCACAGACGGTTCCCATGCTGGAGCTGGTGCAGGAGGACGGCGCCGAGCCTGTTTACCGCATCACCCTGCCCGAGCTGCAGGAAAAGGTGCAGGACGACTCGCTCGAGCTGCAAAAGTTCACCGCAAGTGTGACGCTGCAGACGCTGGCGCACTCGGATAACAATGGTAAGACCGTCGAATCCGGCACGGTCAAGGTCCCCGTCAACGAGACGAACACCGCCGATGCGGCGGAGGATGCCCAGAGCATGGACTCCGCGGAGAGCGTCGCGCCCGCCGAGACCGCAGAAAGCACGGCGGCGGAAAGCGCCCCCGCAAGCGTGCCCCCGGTCCTGATGCGGGCCCGTGCGGCACTGCCCATGGCGACCCCGGAGACCGCCGCTGCCCCGGATGAGACGGACGCGGCGGAAACCGCGCCCCCGAAACAGACGGAAACAAGCAACGCATCGTAATTTTATTTCAGGAAAGAAGGTGGCATTATGCACCGCAGGGCACGCAGCATTCTGCGCGGGGAGCAGGGACTTTCGATGATACTGGTCCTCTGCATCGGCGCGCTGTTTGTGGCGCTGTCGGCAGCGCTGGTCTATGCGGCCTCCGTGCTGACGGCCAATGCCAACCGCCAGCTGCTGGAACAGGAAGCCTACCAGCTGGCAACCAGCTTTTCCGACGTGCTGGAAGGGGAGCTGAACAATAAGGACAGCAGCTTTGCCAAGTTCGTCAATGAGCAGTTCATGTTCTCCCAAAGCTACGGCAAGGACATCTATGATTTGGAATCCCAGCCCAAGGAGTTCGCCTGGAAACCGAAGGGCAGCCAGCCTGATGGCGGGGCCGAGGCCATCACGGTAACACTGCGCCGCCGCCCGGGCGACGGTGCCGACAAGCTGAACCAAACGGCGAACAGCACCAGTGCCACAGACCTGCGCAACCTGCTCGACACACTGGAGGGCGAAGACCGCAAGGGCATGGCAATCGTCGATTTACAGCTGGACATTACGGTGACAGTCACGAAAAACGGCGAGAGCTTTGCCTTCACGCGGACCTATGACCGCACAGTGAAGTACGACAGCGACGGAAGCCAGGCAAAAAGCAAAAAATTACCAAAGGTGTACTACACAATAAACGACGGTCCAACAAAGTATTACCGCATTAAAGCCCTGACGTTCTACGCCCCCGGCAGTGGTGACCTGACCATTACTGACGGCAACATTGCCAGCAACCGCCTGACGTTCCACTGCGACACCAGCCAGCAGCCCGATTCCATAACCTACACCCGCGGTGCCAAACAGAGCACCGGCACAACACAGGAGTGACCCGCTATGAAACATACTTTACAAAGTCAGCGCGGCGAGACCATTGTGGAAGTGCTTGTGTCGTTCCTGCTGCTGATGATTTTTACGTCGATGTTCGTCGTTTCGCTGCGGTACGCCCGCGCCATGTCCCAAAAGGCCGAGTCGCTGCGGGAGACAGCCTATGCCTTCTGTGCCGGGCTGTACCCGGCCAGGGACGTGGCCCCCGACTGGACGAAGGAGAAGGAGGGGCTGAAGTTCTCCTTTGGCGATTACGGTGAGTTTGTGGTGGATGGCGTTGAGCTGGACAGCGTGGAGACAAGCGCAGAAGTTACGGAAAACGGCCAAAAAACGACGGAACAGCACAAGTTTTACCGCTACAGCAAGAGCACGGCAGAAGGGAAGACCAACCCATGAAGCAGCGTTTGAAAAACCAGAACGGCACAACGCTGGTGGAGCTGATCGTCTGCATGGTGCTGCTGTCGCTCTTTACGCTGGCGGCGGTCACGCTGATACAGCCCAGTGCGCAGGCGTACATGGACATCCAGCAGCAGACGCGCGCGCAAAATCTGGCCGACGCGCTCATTGAGACGATCCGCGGCGAGGTGCTCGAGGCGAACGGCTATATCCGCTTCACCGACGGCGCGACAATCCCCAATGATACTGATAAAGATAAAGGATATGACAGCATATTTAAAGAAAAAACAGGGGTGAGTGACGGTACAGCACTGGAATTTAGTGTTTATCCCAATCACATCGAATTGATTGATAAAGACTATGTACCGCCATTAACAAAAAGTGACGGGACACAACTGCTGAAACAGGAACAGGCAAATGCGCTGAACGGCTACCTGCACATGCGGTTTTATCAGCAGAGTGGTACAGATAACAGCCCGCAGCACACTGCAACAGATGAAAATACCAAACAAGTGATGCAGAAATACGTTGCTTACGCCTATACGACGGCGTACCCCAAGGACGCTTACATGGGGTTGTACATCAAAGACTTGCACTTTTATGCTCGCAGTTATCAAAAACCCAAAAATGGAAGTAAATATGCGCGTGTTACCGCAATTACGGTAGTGCTGACGATAGCTAAAAAGGATGCAAACGGTCAGAGTGTGACGCTTTGTACGCAAAAAGCAATTATTGCACTGCCGGGCGAACCTGTGTATATTGAGAAACCCGGCACCTGGGACGGCAAGGCATCGTCGGAGTCGTGAGCGGTGCCCTCCGGGACGATTTTTGAAAAGTTTATTACAATCCCGGCGGATGTACTGGACAAATTCAAATGGACTGGTTATACTTTAAAACATGAATACCTGTGTGCCGGACAAAATGCAGGAACGTCATGGGCATCAGAGCAGGGAGGATGACTAGGATGGCAACAATTGAAATCAAAATGCTGGGCGGCTTTGAGATCCGTGTGAACGGCAAGCCCGTGCTGGCACAGCTGGCGCAGTCCCGCAAGGCAACGGCGCTGGTGCAGTATCTCGTTTTGCGGCGCGGGGAGCGCGTCTCCCACAAGGTACTGACCGATACCCTGTGGGCAGGGGAGCGGTCCACCAACCCGGACATGGCCCTGCGCGCCATCTTGCATCGCTTCCGCCTTATGATCGACGCGGAGGGTCTGGATGAGATGAAGGACTGCATCGTGACCAGCCGCGGCTACTACCAGTGGAACCCCCATCTGGACTGCAGCGTGGATGTGTTTGAGGTCAACGACCTCTCGGAGCTGGCCCGCAAGGAGAGCGACGCCGAGAAGCGCAGCCGCATTTATGAACAGATCGTCAACCTGTATGACGGGCGCCTGCTGCCGCAGTCTGCGTCCGAGCCGTGGGTCGAAAGCGTCAGCGTGCGTCTGCACGGGCAGTACCGCACAGCCATTTTAAACCTGCTGGAGCTCTGCAAAAAATGGGGCGAGAGCACCCGCATCGTTACGCTGTGTACCCGCGCGCTGGAGCTGGACCCCTACGAGGAACGCCTTTATCTGGAAAAGATCGTCGCGCTGGAGACGCTGGGCCGCCACGAGGAGGCGGAGGATCTGGCACGCCGCGGCAGCGCCATGGGCTGCCTGCATCATGCCATTGAGCCGGGCCGCGCAGGCTCTGCCTACCGCCAGATGCGCCAGGCAGACCGCAATATGGAGAGCGAGGTCTCCAAGCTGATCTCTGCTCTGCCGGATACCGAGGACACGGGGGCCTGTATCTGCGACTTTGAGACGTTCAAGGAAATTTACCGCGTACAGCGCGGCGTGCAGGTCCGCTACGGTCTGCAGGTATTCCTGGCGATCCTGACCGTGGCTCCCAGCCAGAACACCGATGCTGCCGAGACCGCTCTGATGGTGGAGCAGCTGGGCGATCTGATCCACACGAATCTGCGCCAGTGCGATGTGGCCGCCCGCTACACCGATATGCAGTATGTTGTTATGCTGAGCGGCAGCACCGCCGAGAGCGGCACCGGCCCGCTGGAGCGCATCAAGGCCGCGTTCTACCGCGTCCCTGCCCATGGCCGCTACCTGTTGAGCTATAGCCTCTATGTTCCCGAGGCCAAGGCCGACAGCGGACGCGCCCACCGCCGCAAAAAGACGGCGAAGAAGGAAAAATAAGTGAGCCGTTAAGCCGTACAGTGAAAGCTGTGCGGCTTTTTTGCTGCACGGACCGGCAAAGAAACGATTGGTAGGGGCGGGCATTGCCCGCCCGTGCCCGTTTGCCCTGTGATAGATTTCCCCGAAAAGACGATGCTGCGCCAAGTTGGCGGGCGAGCAATGCTCGCCCCTACACTCGCTGTATGTCGAGGAACGATTTTTTACACTTTCCACAATCTTTTGCCTAAAAATTTTTACAAAAAATCCGAAAAAACTGTTTAAATTTCCACAACAATGTGGTAAAGTAGTATCAAACAGGCGGGAGTGTTCAAAAATCACTGCGCCGCAATGAAATTCTACGCCGCAGGGCTGCCGGAAGCAGCCCCGGCGCGAAAAGAGGTTTGACGATCCATGGGCTACGCAAGCAAAGACATCCGCAACATTCTGGTGGCCGGCCACGCCGGCTGCGGCAAAACGACGCTGACCGAGGCACTGCTGTACATGAGCGGCGCTTCCGAGCGTATGGGCCGTGTCGAGGACGGCACCACCGCCAGCGACTTTGACCCTGAGGAGATCCGCCGCAAGGCATCGCTCAACTCGAGCGTTGTCCCCGTCGAGTACGAGGGCATCAAGTACAACCTGATCGACGCACCGGGTCTGTTTGATTTTGAGACCGGCGCTGCCGAGGGCATCATGGCCGCCGAGAGCGTGCTGATCTGTGTGTCCGGGCGTTCCGGCGTGACCGTCGGTGCCGAGAAGGCGTACCAGCTGGCGCTGAAAAACAACAAGGCGCGGATGATCTTTGTCACCAAGGCTGATTTGGAAAACGCCGACTACTTTAAGATCCTGGAGCAGATGAAGATCAAGTTCGGCCCCAGTGTCTGCCCCTGCGTCGTGCCCGTCCGTCTGGACGACGGCACCGTCGCCTACATCAACCTGTTCAGCCAGAAGGCCTTCAAATACGAAGGCGGCAAGCAGGTCCAGATCGACCTGCCCGACATCGGCCACCGCTTTGAGGGCCTGATCCAGGCCATGAGCGAGGCCATCGCCGAAACCGACGAGGCTTTGATGGAGAAGTTCTTCGAGGGTGAGGCTTTCACCACAGAGGAGATCGTCCAGGGCATGGCCTCCGGCGTGCGCAGCGGCCAGATCACGCCCGTGTTCTGCGGCTCTGCCGTCAACGCGCAGGCGCTGGATATGCTGCTCTACAACATGAACGTGCTGCTGCCCGGCGCGGACACCGCGTCCGCCGTGGGCGAGTCTGGCGGCGAGCCGGCTGTCGACATCACTGCCGACCCCGCAGCCCCGCTGTGCGCCTACGTCTTTAAGACTGTGGCCGACCCGTTTGTCGGCAAGCTGAGCTTTATTAAGGTGCTGTCCGGCAGGCTGACCGCGACGAGCAACGCCGTCAACGCCCGCACCGGCCAGCCGGAGCGCCTGGGCAAGACGCTGACCGTCTGCGGCAAAAAGCAGACCGACACGCCCGAAATCGCCGCCGGTGACATCGGCGCAGTTGCCAAGCTGGCCACCGCCAAGACCGGCGATACCCTGTGTGACCCCGCCCGCGTCGTGGCGCTGCCCGCACCTGTGTACCCCATCAGCAGCTACCGCATGGCCGTCAAGGTCGCCAAGAAGGGCGACGAGGGTAAGGTCGGCAGCGCGCTGGCTCGCCTGATCGAGGAGGACCCCGCCATCCGGTTCGTGGTCGACCCCGAGACGAAGCAGCAGATCATCAGCGGTCTGGGCACCCAGCATCTGGAGGTTGCGCTGGCCAAGCTGAAGAATAAGTTCGGCGTCGAGATCACGCTCGAGAATCCGCGCGTGCCGTACCGTGAGTCCATCCGCAAGAGCTGCAAGGCGCAGGGTCGCCACAAGAAGCAGACCGGCGGCCACGGCCAGTTCGGCGACGTCTGGATCCAGTTCGAGCCCATCGAGGGCGAGGGCATCGAGTTTGCCGAGAACGTGTTCGGCGGCAGCGTGCCGAAGAACTTCTTCCCGGCAGTCGAAAAGGGCGTCCGTCAGGCTGCCGAGCACGGCGTGCTGGCAGGTTACCCGATGGTCGGCATGAAGGCCACGCTGCTGGACGGCAGCTACCACCCTGTTGATTCCAGCGAAATGGCGTTCATTATGGCCGCCAAACTCGCGTATAAGGCCGCCATCCCCGAGGCCGGCCCCGTCCTGCTTGAGCCCATCGGCGCATTGAAAGCCCACGTCCCCGCCGACAACACCGGCGATATTATGGGCGAAGTAACCAAGCGCCGCGGCCGCGTGTTGGGCATGAACCCGGACGAGGACGGCGAGCAGGTTGTGGAAGCCGAAGTGCCCATGAGTGAAATGCAGGACTTTACCACCTTCCTGCGTCAGCTGACCCAGGGCCGCGGCTGGTTCACCTTTGATTTTGTCCGTTACGAAACCCTGCCCCAGATGCTGGAAGCAAAAGTCATCGAGCAGGCCAAAGCCCTTGGGAACTTTGCTGAAGAAGAAGCCTGATTATAGAAAAAAAAGAACCGGTGCAAAGGAGGGTGTCCGTAAAACAGTTTCAGTCCCGGCAGTAATGTCTGCCGGGACTGTTCTTGTATATATTGTAGCCATATGATATGATTAAACAGACCGATAAACTTGAATTTACAAACATTGAAAGGAGTTATTATCATGTTGAAATTGTTTAAAAAATCTATTTGGATTCCTTATGAAGATAGCACTGTTTATCCTACTGTTGCAAAAGCACAGCAGGCAATTATCAAATATTGTGAAGATAACGGATTTTTATATGAATTTACTGCAGATGATGAAGTTGTTATAGATGGAATTAAACATGAAATATATCGTGGATATGACTCTGGAAGTCGAGGAAACTATGGCATTAAATGTAGAGAGAAGTAACTCTACAAATCGAAATTTTGATACCTACAATTCTTTAACACCTAACTGGTATTATAAAGTGTTACGAT
>OHVN01000425.1_pt1 | contig 14490 bp, 18 predicted proteins | sample 1579481 | NCBI WGS metagenome assembly OHVN01 (sample SAMEA3882532, study PRJEB24775) | human gut metagenome | biome: human-associated habitat; feature: intestine environment; material: feces | place: Netherlands | collected 2009/2010 | reverse complement strand
AATCAACAAGGAAAATAATTTTGCAATCAATACTATTGTTAAAAATATCTGTCTGCTCTTCCCAATCAAAAAGATAGTCCCCTTTTTTCGTGTACTTCTTATTGTCTGTACCAACAACGTACAGGAGATTAGACAACCATCTAATTTTGTGTGTCGTAGTGTCTGGGTTCAATGTATAAGAATCAATCTTATTGAACGTCCATCCTTTACTCTGCACACGTCTATTTACGTTCCTAAGGATACGCAAGCAGTTAATGACATCTACATTTGTTGGATTCTCAATCGTGTTTACAGGAGATTCACCAATACTTGCAAGAATTTCATTGACTGCTTCAAGTTCTGTCAACGGAGTTAAAGTCATTGCTATTTATCCTTTCTAAACAAATCAAAATAAGGTATGGTGTCTCTTTAAGGACTTGAACCTTAAACCTTCTGGTTAGAAGCCAGACGCTCTATCCAATTGAGCTAAAGAGACATAGTGGGAAGATATGCAGTTGCGTTGAGAGGAGGGTATCATGGCATTCATGATTTTATATGCATATCTTCCCTATAAGAAAGGAGGAATCGAGAGGTGTGAGAATTGCACTCACAACAACAGGAAACCCGTAGATCAGTCCTGCCCCATGGTAAGACCTATACCAAGTTCCCTTCCATGTGTGCCTAGCCCTCTCATAAAGTGCCTGCCGTAGCAAGCACTAAATAGCCTAGTCCTCAGACATCAGCTGTTCGCTTCTTATGCAGTAGCGACAACACCCATGTAAGCAGCTTCTGGACGAAGACCACCATGCCCCATAGCATAAGATGCTACGAGCATGTCTGCCTGATATTCAGCACGGCGCGCACGTTCAATAGCAAGGTCTTTCAGTTTGACAGTGCCTACTGCGGTACGATGTGCTGCAATAAAGACAGTGTTGTCTACATACTCAGCAGGGAACACATGTCCTGCACCCTGAATTACACCTTCATTGACTGCTGCACCACCACGAGTAAGGTGCGGAGTTTCAATGATGTCAAAGCCTGCTACACGCAGAACATTGCCTTCTGTGATCGTAGCTACTGCACCATAGTCATGGTTGATTGCGACCAGAGAAGCTACAAGAGCATTTACGCCAGTCGGGGTCATGAATACGTAACGGTCATTCGCAGGAACATAGTTTTCAGACATTTTGGTCTTAACATTGAGAAGCATTTCCACAAGTTTAAGCCCCATTTTCTGAGTAACACCAATATCTTCTCCTGCAAGAACGCCTTTGAGAATTTCACCTTTACCAAGACCAGTAATGTTCTCTTTGTTTGCAACAACCATCTTTGCAATTTCTGCAAGTACGGCACCGTCTGCTGCGTATGCAAGAGCTTCCCCCATCTGACGAGAATATTCACCACGAACATCGAAGTGAGACAGTGCTTCATCCAGATCAGAGATGAGCTGGGAAGTAGTCAGAAGACCATCAATCTGAATGATCTTCTCTTCGCCCGGAATGTTTTCACGCAGGTCATCCAGAGACTTACCAGATTTCAGGTAAGCTGCGGTAGCACGACCAAATACAGGAAACTGTGCAGATTTGCCACTTGCAATGGATCGAACAATATGGCGTCCATTGGTTACAGAAGCACGTTCAAATGCCGTGATGGTTTCTCCTGCAAATACTTTCAGATATCGGGCAAGAGTATCAGTACCACTCTGATTAAGCCCTGGCTGTGCAATCGTTACATCTGCCAAAATAAACTCTCCTTTACATTGAAAAATAGAAATGAATGAATATATGAAACAACAAAAAGACACACACCTGCTTAGATGTGTGTTTGAATATATTTTTGCGATTTACATTTTGTATTTTTTACCAGCGTTTCTATAAAAATAATAAGCCAGTGTGCCTTTTCATTGTTGTCATAACAAAATTAACCAATAAAAGAACTATTCATGGTTTTGTCCTGTACTTCTTTAGTGTACGAAGGATCACGAAGATACCGTGGATCAGACATAGCTTTCACCATTTCTCCTCTGTTAGCAAACCCCATGTTGCCAGCATTGTTGCCAGTGTTACTAGACCGACCAAGAATAGAACGACCAGTGTAACCGTCAGCAGCGTGCATACGAGCCTTAAAGCCATCAAGAGCCAGTCTAATGCCAGCCATGTCCCCTTTTTCAATAAGGTCATTAAAGCGTTCTGCACTTCCGTCATTCTGCTTGCTAATGAAGCCAGCAATCTTTTCATACTCTTCCTGTCCCCCTGCATGCTGATAGACATCTGCTACAAACTGCTTTGCTGTTGCTTCAAGACCAGTAATGTATGCGTCAATAACAGACTTTGGATACCCTGCCTTTTCAAGCTGGTCATAGGACTTTTCAGACAAGCCACCATCTGCATAGTACTCATCAGCAAGGGCATCAAAGTCAATTCCCTTTTTTCCTAATTCGTCTTGCAGCGTCTGGTCTGCTTCCACGGCTTTAGACACACGAGTTTCAATAGGTTCTTCTTCACTCGTGGGCTTGTCTTCATTGTCTTTGGCTTCTGCCTGTTCTTCTGTTTTCGGTGCAGTTTCTTCCGTCTTTTCAGTTTCCTGTGCTTCCTCAGCAGGATCTTTCGTCTCAATCTTTTCTGTGTTTGTCGATCTGATTTCAACGTCTCTTCCCTGTAAAGCATCTTCTGCACCACCTGTCACTGCTCCTTCTGGATATAAAGATTCAGTATTTTCTTCCAATTTACTACATACCTCCCATCTGGTTATTCATACCGTCCATTGCTCCTTTTGCTAATTGAGGAGCAGCTTTCTCTGCCATATTCGACATCATAGACTGCTGCTGTTCCTGTTGGAGCTGTTCATCAGTCTTAATGAGTTCTTCTGTGTCAATACCCAGTGCTGTTGCTTCCATAATCATAATTTTCTGCCAATTCAGATATGTCTGTGCAGCAGGATTCATCTGCTGTAATTCCAAGAACTGAGACAGTTTATTAAGATCATGTCCGCGTCCAATAGCTTCTACGCCTGTAATTACTTCCATATCAACAAGGTCTGGTGGAAGGTCTGGAATTTGCCCACCAGAAGAGAGCTGGGCTACCAGTCTACGTGCCAATGGTAACTGGAGTTCCTGAGACAACAGGGAATAAATTCCACCCAGTGTGTCTTCCAACTCACCAGCTACATATCGAATTTCTTCTGCTGTTACACGTTCACCATTGCGCTGTACTGCACTATTCAGCAAAAAAGCAAAAGACAACCTAGATTCAATATTCGCTGCGGTCTGCTGTGCTACATTCAGATCGTTGTATTTATCCAACTGTAACACCGTAATATCTTCAGCTCTGCCAGGAATAAAAGCTCCTGTTTCTGCTTTAGACAATCTATTCACTCTTGTAATACCATTCGGATTCACAAGGAAATAGACAGACGCGCAAATAGAACTAAGCTCTACAATAGCTTTACTTAGATTTTCAAGAGAACGAATATCACCCAGATATTCCTCTACAAAAGAACGTCCGTAAGATTCACCATCCATCTTCACCATGCGAAGCGGAATCCATGGCGCGCTATCAGCAGGAAATGCCTGTGCTGTCCCATCAATAACTTCACCATTGACTTCCTGATAAGAGATATACTGTCCATTCTGTAACTGAATATCTGTATAAATCTCTACCTCATCAGATGGCTTATGCTCTTCCGTGTTGTCTCCTGTCTTAGAAATCATGTTCTGTACATCTTCTGGAAGAGACGCCCATGCTACTTTGTCTAAGGTAATCAGTCTGTACCATGTCCCCAGTGCATCACGTACAACGACATAATCATTGAGACGATACATTTTGATACCACCTTCCTGAGGTGGTAAATAAAGACAGGCATTTCCTGCGACAATCAGCATTTTCAGAGCTTCTGTGATGGTCACTCTGATCTGGTGTGTCTCTACATATTTCATGCAAATATTTTCAATTCGCATGAGCTGCTGCTGAACTTCCGTTACCATATTGTCCCCAGACTGCTCCAGTTCCTGCTTTGTGTCCTGTGAAGGATTCAAAGTAAAGAAAGGACTATTCGGGGGCATAAGAGCTAAGGCAAGTTTAGATGTCAGATTATTGACTGCTCTGGCACCAAAGCTCTGATATGGTGTACTGAAAGTAGTAGAAGCATTAGAACCATTCTGAGGAAACAGAGAAGGAATTGTGTATTTAGCGCAATCTTCCGCACGAGTGATATACATGTTTCTATCATTAGACAGACGTTCATATGCACTCTTCGCTGTTTCTTCACGGTTCTTGATAATATCATTCATGCTATTCTGCTGTGCCATGTTTGTCTCCTATCATTAGAGATTAAGACCAGTACCTGTCGTACCCCCAGAACCAGCAGAACCACCACTATCAATCATTAGGGCACGCTTCCCTTTATTTGTTCGCTTTCGCTTATTAGACACCAGATCAGATTCCTGCTGCCCCTGCGTAGGTTCTGGTGCAGCCACAGCAGGGGCAGAAATCTGCGGAGAAGCAACTTCCTGTGTACCATATCCACCACCAAGAAGTCCACCTATGAGCTTAATAGCAGGCTGTGCTACTGCCCCTACTAGTTTACCTACTGCATGTCCTACTGCCTTAAATGGTTTTGTAATTGCGTGTGTAACTTTATGCCACCATCCCATATTTCTCATTCTCCTTTAATTTACAAATTGTAATTTACACCTGTATCATTAGTTGCCTTATTCAGTGTGTCTTTCTTAACAGTAAGAGCTGCCACACCTTTCTTTTTGCTTGCTACTTCCCAATTCTTTGTTCCACCATAGACAGCATTTTCTGGATTCTGTGCAGTGTTGTTCGTCTGCTGTAGCTGTGCTGGTGTCATGCTAGGAATAGTAATCTTAGGCATCTTATTCCATAAACACATATCATTTACCTGCATTCATTCTCTGGCATGCTAAAAGAGAATCAATCACATCCTGTACACCCTTGATGTACCCAAGACGCATTGATTCACTTCCAACATCTTTAGCCAGTAAATAGGAAATATCAAAATTCTTACGAAGATACTCCATAACTTCTGCTGAAATATATGGACGTTTCATCTCTGCACGTAAAGAATCAGAATCATCCTGTACTTTAATCAAGGACTACACCTCTCTTTCCTGCATGGTATTTGAATAAGATTAGGATACCATGGGATAATCTCTCCTGTCTTGCTATCGTAGTTTTCATCTCTAAGAATCCGTGCTACCTGTGCCTGTGCCAATGCATAGGATTCAGACAGCCCCTTTTTCTTAAATGCTTCAACTACCGTTTCCCAAGACACACCCTTATCTGCAAAGAGTTTCTGGGCAGTCTTTGCACCAATGCCAGGACATCCAGTGTAATTGTCTGCTGTGTCTCCCATGAGTGTCTGCATAAGATGAAAGTAATCAGCTTCCCCTTCATCAATGACATACAACTCACGTTTCATGAAATTATAAAAGACACTCGGAATACACTTGAAATCTTTATCCGCAGATATGATGACAGTGTGTCCCTTATGTCTTGTCGCTAAGATACCACAAAGATCATCAGCTTCCAGTGTAGGTCTTGTGATACTTTCATAATTCCTTTTGCACCAATCAACAATGGCATGATAACAAACAGGCTTTCTCTTCCCTACTCTATTCTGTTTATAGAGAGGGTAGATCTTCTTTCTGAAATTATCCTCGCCACTGAAGCAGAGAACGATTTTGTATTCACCTTCGTAATTGAGTTTGTCTAACACAGCAGCAGTGATTTCTGCAATACGAGCATCCACCTCACCTTTAGCATCAGCAGCATCTGCCCATAATGTCCAGACATCCCCATACCAGTTGACTTCATGCTCTACTACGGCACATGCCTGAAAGCAAATCATGTCTCCATCAAACACGAGCATCAGTGGGGATTTCACAAGACACTGCTTTTGCATCTTTGTCCTCCAGACTTCCAGAAATTCCATACTGCTTTTTCACTTCATCTACTTCCAGTTCCGCTTCTCTAACGTGTCTATAGGCAAATACAAGCGCACATACAGCGTCATTAAAGTCCTTTACTTCCTGCATAGTTGCAAGCTGTCCATAGCAGTCAGAAACATAAAATTCAATAGAATCAAGTGCTTCTTTTGAAAGAGATGTCAGAGATGTCTTTTCCTGTTCCATTTATTTCTTCTCCTCTTTTGGAAGGTAACGTTCCACTACTTCAATATTGGCTTTTGCTGCATGAATAATAGAAGCATTAGCATTAAACACTTCAGTCAGAATTGTACGAAGTCTAGCAACGATAAAGTTATTTTCATCTGTCGTATCACACTGACTTGCAAGATCTCTCACTAACGCAGTATATTTCAGAAGGAGAACACTCATGTCTTCTGCTTTACGATGTGCTTCATCTTCTTCATCCAACTTGTCATTATAGAAAGCAATAATGTCTTTCTTGCGCTTATCCATATATGCGACAAGCTCCTTCTCTCCCTTAATAGCTTCTTTCCCTGCTTTATGAAATTCATCATAGTCAACAGGAATATTGTACGTTTTATCAATATTCAGTTTAGAAGCTGGGTGTCTTGCATACCAAGTAAGATTATCTCTAGCCATTTCCAGAGGAGACAATGTGTTCATATCTACTTCCTCATCCATCTCTGGAGCCACCACTCTTGCTCTTTCAAGGAATGGATCAATAGATGCAATACGTACAAAATCAAGCGAGCCATTTGCTTTTCTGACACTAACCGCCTGATCCAGACAAAACATAACTCCATCTTCCATCATATGACATACACATTCTTTAGACATAATTTGTACTTCCTTTCTTACAAACAAAGAGAAATAAAAGTGTTCTCTTCTCCATAGCGTACCGCAATTAAAAAATCAGTGACAATCATACCAATTTTTGCCAATAATCCCTTCTGTATCTAACTGCACTCTAAAGTTGTAATGTGCCTGTGTGTCTCGCATTGCAGCCTGTGCTTCTTCAACAACAATCTTTGCAACATCAAGATCTCTGCATGCTATCTGCTGTTCATCGTGAACCCATGCCATTAAGGCAAAGTCCCCGTCCCAGCCATGCTTTAATCCTCTGGCAAGCAGTCGCTCTTCTGTCCGTACAATCCAGTACTTACAGACAAGCGCACCTGCACTCTGTAACAAAAGATTCAACGCAGAATGAATAGAACGTACATGCAACTTTCTTCCATCCAAGCCTTTGAGCCAGTGTCTTTTCCATTTCAAAATGCCCCCGCGGAAATCAGTTTCCACGAGAGCATCTTTTACAGCCTTACGTAAAGAACGAATAGCAGGAACTTTCTTCAAGAATCTAGCCTTAACTGCTTTCCCTGCTTTTTCATCTCCACCAATAAGACCACCCATCTTTTTATCACCTGCACCATAGAGAAAGGCATAGATAAATCGCTTCGCTTCATCACGAGTAGCAAGACCTGCTGCCTTCTGGTTCAGTGTATGGATATCACCATTTACAACAACATCTGCATATTCTCCACCATCATAAGGTGCAAGAAAATGTGCAAGACAACGAAGTTCAAGACCACAAGCATCTATCCCTGCCTGATACCATCCTTCTGGAACGCCAAACAAACTTCTACATTCTTTCCCATAAGGACTAGCATTGTGAGGAACTTGTGTGACATTAGGATTTGCGTGTGTCGCTCTCCCACTAACTGCCCCACAAGGATTCACTCTTCCATGCATACAGCCGTCCTTCTTCACCAGTTTAAGCCATGCCTGTGCCCCATCTGAAAGCTGTCCAAGTCTCTTCACAATCATCAAGTATTCCTCAATAAGCGGAGACAAGGTTCTTACTTCCTCTGGAGCATCTGGATCCGTAGACATGAAATGAAATGTGTCTTCATCCACCTTCAATCTATCTTCCTCATACAGGTCTGGATTGTCGGGTGAATAATGATAATGTTCAGTCACTAACCATTCAATCTGCTGTCTGCTCTTAGGATTAAAATCTTTGTAGCGTTGAATTGGAACGCCAGCCTTATATCCTAATCTTTTGTTGTCCCTCTTAGGAACGAAAACTTTGTCTGGAATACGAGGTGCCAGTTTCATCAACTCAGCTGATAAGACACACTGTCTTTTCCGTAACATCTTTTCTAGCTCTTCTGCTGCTTCGATATTAAACGGAAAACCATTCTGTTCCTGCTTAAACATTAGCCATTGTGCTGCGTGTTCAAGTTGAATAGCCTTTTCAGAATAGGGATGTCTTGTCAAGAAATCATAGAGCTTCTGGGTTACAACTACGTCCTGCCTGTTATACATCAGCATGTCTTCGCTGTAAGTAGCCCATGCATCTTCTGTCTCTTCCGCATACGTTCCTTTCAGCTCTCCCAGACGATACCCCCATGCTCTCAGAGACTGTGAGCCAATAAGTTTACCAGCCAATCTTCCCTTTTTGAACAAATCATAATCATAGTCTTTAATGTTTCCATAGATCAGACGTGCCATAACAAGGGTGTCTCTCACATATTGTCTCTGCTCCCTAGATACATGAAAGATTGCTGGGTAGAGCTTTTCAAGACAAGGAATATCAAAATCAATGATGTTATGTCCGCAGATGGTTTCTCCGTTATCCAGTGCGTCCTGCAACATATGCACACCAACTTCGATGTTGGTAGGAGAGAAGCTATGCATTGTTTCTCCATCAAAGATCGCTATGCAGTGAACCTTTGTAGATTCTTCTAGCAAGCCGTTACTTTCAATATCAAAAGTCAACATTTTCTTCTTCTCCTTCCTCATCAATATAATCACTGAGTTTGTCTACCGCCTGTAAGGTATCATGCTCTTTGTCATAGAATAAATAACCACCAATGCCTGTCTCCAGTCCATCGACATTTCAAGACACGCACTCTTACTAAGTTCTTTTTCTTTCCTTCTGCCTGCTGATTTCTTTCAAGACCAAGCACTGTGTCTGCTAACTGCCCAATAGCACCAGAACCACGAAGCTGGGAAAGTGAGACACACCCACCTTCTTCAAACGCTATGCTTCCTACAGCATTGTTACGTCTAAGATGTGAGATGATAATAAGACCAACACCAGTTTCTTCTGCCAGAGATCGTAGCTGTGTCATCAGAATATCAATCATCTTGCGTTCGTTGTCTCCCTCTAATCCAGAGATTGCGATGGAAATATGGTCAAGAACAATGAAATCACACTCTTCACTCACTGCCATATATCTGATTTTATCCATCAGATTGTCTCCATCCAGAGAGCCAAAATGCTCATACAAGACATAACGTCCAGTACCTAAAGTTTCGTCAAAGGCTTTTCTGTACTCTTCATCAGAAACTGCATGCCTATTAAGGTACAGTCGTTTCCCTACATGCAGAGACATTAACCCTGTAGCGGTTCGTTTCGGGTTTTCTTCTAACATCAGCATGCCAATCTTCAGCTTCTTTACTACACCAAAGTCATAGGCAATCTGTCTTACGAAAGTTGTCTTCCCTACACCTGTACCAGCGGTCAAGACACAAAGCTCTCCCTTGCGAAGCCCCATAATCATCTTATTCAATGTTAAGTTCTCCCAAGGCAGATTGTATCCATCATTCTTCACATCCTCAGAAACAGCATCCCATAGATCTTTGCCGTTCACAATGCCATCTGGGGTATACTCTTTCGCATTCCAGATTGCATCAATGACAACTTCGGGATGTCCATTCTGCAAACATTCATTCGGGTCTTTGTAAGGAAGAGTACCAATGTACAGCTTCCCAGGTTTCAATAGTCCCTCAATGTCTTTAATTCCTTTTCGTCCTGCTTCATCCATATCGAAGAATACAATCACTTTATCAAAGGAATTAAGCCATTCAGACTGTGCTTTGAATACCTTTTTTGCACTACCAGCCCCAGCAGGTATGGAGACACAAGGGTATTTGTTATCATTGATCTGTGAAACAGTCAAACAATCAATTTCACCCTCTGTCACAACCAGCATCTTTCTGTGCCCATTCGCCCAGAGGTTCTGTCCAAAGAAACGATTAGAGAACTTTGAACCTTTTGTCTCAAACCTTTTGTCTTTGTATCGAATCTTCTGTCCGATCAGTTCACCATGGTCATCATAGTAACATGCAACTTGTGCTGGCTTATCATGAATAGTTGTTTTGAAATACCCATATTTTTCACATGTGTCTTTTCTGATCCCTCTGGCTCTAAGAGTGTCTACCACCATATCAGTCAAAGGAATACAGCCTTTACATCTGTGTCTATTTTCTGACTTGTCTTCCATTTCTTCTGCATCTCCTTCATAGTGATATGTATTGCAGGAAAAGCAGTAAGTGTGTCCATCGGAATAAAGACACAATGCATCATGTGAACCACAATCAGCGCAGGGTAAATGCGCTTGTACTAGCGTACTCTGCATAATTCACTGGAATATATTCTCCTTTAACCCTTGCAACATCAGCATCACGGAAATCAATTTTGAAGCATCCAAGCAAATCATTCACGGCTTTTTTCTGTACATCCGTTTCTGCTCCCCCGTTAGGAACATCAACAAACACAATGATAGACGTTTCTTGAGGATCAACATACAGACCACCCACTGCCATCTGTTCTCTGCCCTGTTCAACATGCCCATCACGATGAATCACGTAGTGGTAGTCTACATCAAAATCCCCTCTACGACGTGCATCACTGTATAATGCGTCTCCATCTTTGTTTTGAAGATCAATATCAGCAACAATGATTAGATCCGTCATGCTCCTATTTCTAAATTTAATCTTTTTCACGTTTTTTCACCTCTTACATAAATATCTTTTTCACTCATCCCTTTCTTCGGCTCAGACAACCAGTCTAAAGGTATATACTTATCTGCATATACAAACCCATGTTTTTTGCACCAGTCTCCGTAAGATGTCTTGCTTCCTTTACGAATCTTTGTCCGTGAATTGGAAAAGACAAACCTAATATCCAGATCTGGATGTTGTTTCTGAATTAGAAGATGCTTCTGTCTATCAGCAACAGAAAACAATCCCTTTGTCTCTACAATAATTCCATTACCTAAGACAAAATCAGGGGTGTAATGATGCAGAACAGGTGCAGAAGTATAGTCTACCCTATGTTTTTCATAAGAATACTCTGCTCCTGCATTGTTCAATTCATCAATCACTCTTTCTTCTAGCCCAGACCGATAAGATTCATTGACCTTTCTACTCCACCCTCCATGTCGGCTAAAGTAAGGCAATATTAGAAATCTCCCTCTTCATCAAATGGAGATCCATCATCTTCTACATCTGGCTTAGTAGCAGGGGTGTCTTTATCATATTCACCTTCAATAGTAGAATCATACCCTTCTTCGTTCGTACTAAAGCCAAGGGACGCTGCATCATTACCGCCGTATGGAATATATTTAAGAACCTGTACGCCACGAAGATAGCATGCCAGCCCATTGTTATTGTTAGACATCCAGTATGGAGACAGCGAGAAGGCAACACGAATGATGGAACCATTCCCAAGATTAGACGCTTTAATCGGATGACCTTTCGCATCAACAACTGGAATAGTACGGGTCATCTCTTCCCCAGCTTTTGTCTTGTAAGTCTTTTTCGCCTTGAATTTGAAAGTGATCGTGCCATCATTCAGGGTATGCATACCAAGAGAGGGTTCAGAACTCCACTTCTTACCTGGCTTCAGTTCATAGGATTCTTTAGCCTTCTCAAACTCCTGTTCCAGATATGCCTTAAATTCTTTGGTAGTCTTTTCATCAAAAGTAATCTGAATAGAATAACCAAGTTCCTGTCCTTCATACGTTTCTACTTTACGAAGGAAAGCATAGCGTGCTTCACCTTTCGGGGTAACACCATTTACAAACTGTCTTTTTACGTTAGCCATAATTTTTCTCCTTAGTCAAATTTGTTTACAACTGTATTATCGGAAATTTTAATGAGTACTCCCATAGCGACTGCTTCACCTGCATAAATTCTACGCAGCTCTGGGGAAGTATTTGTACAGAAGACACCTAGCTGTGCTGCTCCTACCACGGATGTAGGAGAGACAATCAGTAACTTCTTCTCCATCAGTCTTGCCCCATTCAGCATAAGGGCGTACCCAGCAGGAACTCTCACTCTGCCAAAATGGACGTAAGCATTTGCATCAATCGTCATTGTCTGTGTTGCTTTGAAGATGAATGCACCATTCACAAGTTCTACAACGACTTCTTTCCCCACTTCAAGATGGGGAATACGTGGTACTCTAGGTTTCTTTGTTACAACTTTCTTTTCTTTTGCCTCTGTCATAATCAACAGCTCCTTTCTCCATAGCTTGCCCCAATTAAAAATGACTTTGCGTTAGGGCACTGTGCCATGATCTCTCTACAAAATGCTCTCCACTCAGGCAACTTGTGATTGTGTCTCTGTTTAAGGATCGTTTTAAGCTGTCTATAGTTAGTAGTAACCCGTGCAGTCAATTCAAGACCGACAGGGCAGGAATAAACCAACTGCAAAAAGGCTGATTCACTCTGATCCTCTCTAAACTGCTTCTGCAATTCTTCCAGTCTCTTGATAATCTGCGGATCTGTGTAAGGGGTGAACGTCATATCAAGCTGCATCTTAGACAACCTGTGCATGGTGGACTGACTAGACACAATCTGTGCAAAGTGATAACGTTCAAACTCTGTCCACATTTTAATTGTGCATGTCAAATCAAAAGACACGACAATCCCACTAAGGAAATTATCGTGCCCTTCACTACTTTCTCTGCTTGCTAATGAAACAGCTCGCTTCCAGTCCAAGTCATCAATGTAGCGATGCTGCGAATTAAAGTCCAATCTTTCTTTCATGGGGTATCCACTCGCTCTAATAGAGTTATGCATATCATAGACCTGCAAATTAGTAATTCTCATAATTCACACTCCCCTAATTCTTTCAATTTCTGTGCATACCATTTGATTTTTCCTGCGGTCTCTGCTTTATCTCCTTTACGACCATACCTATAGGAATACTTGATAATGTTGCCCCAAAGAAAACCTTCGAGCTGCTCTTTAGTCATGAGATGCTCCATAATCTCAATAGCTTCTGGAATGCCCTCTACCTGATAATGAGCGGGGTTAATAGCAGAATCTTCGATCTTCTCAAGGGCATCCACCCTAACTTCAACCTCTCCATCTAATTCAGAATCAACGATACAAGTTTCTTCGTTAGGGCAGAATTGTACAATAGTTCCTTTTTCAACGGCATTCAGCCAGACACGATCACCCACTTTAAGGGCATTATCCTTTGCTTCTTCTTCAGTCTCCTCTTCTTTTGGCAGAATGTTTCCAACTACAGCAAGTTTATCATTATCACCGCAATCTCCAAGACTTACTACTAAAAAACCATCTTTTGTAAACGTGCTTACTTCCCAACCCTTAGGGCTTTTATCCCATTTTACGTCAATCGGATAGAGACGCCCATCATTGTGATTTGCAATTACAGTCCCTAACCCATGATATGGATAAAAAACCCTATCCCCTGCTTTGAAATTGATGCACTCTTCCATTTCTTTCTCCACTCCTTCTAATAATGTAATATCTTTTTCTGCGTCAGAACGATGGTCATAATAGTGTCCTTCTAAAGTAAAAGAAGAAAAAGTCCCTACATATAAAGAATCTTCTGTCCATTCTACTGTAATGGGGTAAGTTGGCTCTGAATCATCAATCTCTATTACAACGCCAATCCCCAGTTTAGGAGAACGAACCGTATCACAAACCTTAAATTCTTTTCTCTGATTTTTTGTACGTTCTTCCACTTTTGAATTTCTCCTTTTGCCAATCCACTAATTTGTAATTGATCTTCGTCACAATAGCAGTACAGTCAGGGCAACAGAGCTTATATACATTTCCGTATGTAGACACTCTCGGTTTATATGTCTTGCTGCAATACCTGCAATGTCGTATTCCCTGCTTCTGTTCTTTTTCCCAATATTTGTTTGAACAATCAACACAACAAAAATGGGAAGTTGATTCAAATCCTTTATAAGGATGAAACATCTTCCCACATTCCCAACACTTCCATAAATTAGTGTATTTCTTCCATTCAAGTTCATTTGAAATTACAACTCTCAATAGACACCCCCTCCTTTTGTTGATAGACACAACCTTGTTCTTAGAAGACAAACAGAAATGGTGTCTTCTCCATAGCATGTCACAATTAAAATCAGGAACCGTATAAGGATTATTTTTAATAATAATCATTAAAAACAATAAAAAAATCCCATATAAGTAATATCTATAGAATATTCTATAGGTATTATTTATATGGGAACTATTAACAATTATCAATTTAAGTTTCATCACTAGGAATCTAAGAGAATACTTAAAGTATTCCTCCTCTTCTCCATAGCATACCACAATTACATTTTGTTCAATTTGTCTTTATTCTTGATACAAAATGCATGAATCAAGTCACGAATTGCTTGCGATGGTTTTACACCTTTTTTATCACAAGTAGAATAAAATCTTTCTTTTTCTTCTAATGATATTCTGAGCCTAAATTGTGCATCCTTAAATGAATCGTCTTCCATT
>OHVN01000408.1_pt1 | contig 15005 bp, 10 predicted proteins | sample 1579481 | NCBI WGS metagenome assembly OHVN01 (sample SAMEA3882532, study PRJEB24775) | human gut metagenome | biome: human-associated habitat; feature: intestine environment; material: feces | place: Netherlands | collected 2009/2010 | reverse complement strand
ATTTCCCGATGTCCAAGAAATGGGAGGCAGTTCACAGGCACCTTTGTGGTGGTTTTGCGAGTGGGCTGCTATTTGATAAACGGGTTCAGCGTGGCTGCCATCGGATCGAGCTTGTACATCCTTGCAAAGCACTCGCGACCATAGTCGGAATCGTTGCTCCAGCTACCCTGGTCGACGTCGTACTCTGCATCCAGACGAATCCACTCCTCCGGCTTGTTCTTCTCGTGCTTGTTGCAGAAGTAACGCTGGTACTCGACCTCGTGCTCAAACTCAAACTCGGCATCCGAACCGCGGCCGGCATACTCGTCGACCGACGTCAGATTGCCGTGCTCGTCGTAATAAAACTCCGCATAGCCGCCGCGCTCGGAATCGATCCTGTCGAGCTTTCCGTCGCTGTACGAATAATCCACCGCTGCGTACGAGTTCAGCGAGCCGTAGTCGTTGCCGTGCGAGTCATATGCCACAGGCGAGATACGCGAAATGTTGCCGTCCTTGTCATACTCGTAGCCCGCGGTAATCGTCCACGTAGTTCCCACCGTGTCGCCCTGGCAGTCCAGCGTAAAGGACGTCACGCGATCCTTGTCGTATCCGTACGAATACACGACCGTCCGAGGATTGGCCGGGCTGGTATCGGTGTTGGTCACCATGTTGCCGTCCTGGTAGACATACGTGCTCGCGCTCTCGCCGTAACCCGCATGGGTCGTCTTGTTGATCAGGTTTCCGTCCGCGTCGTAGGTAAACGTCGTGTTGCTCGACGAATCGCTCACGTCGGCATCGCAGTCGATGCGCGTGACGTTACCGTCGGCGTCGTACGTAAACGTGTTGACGTTCACGTAACCGCCTGCCAGATCTTCCTCAATCTCCGAGATGCGATGCGACTCATCGTGCTCGACGCTGTAGCTTACACCGCCACCTTGCTTGACGGCAGACGTGAAGCCCGTGACGTAACCGTTCTCATCACGCTCGATCTCGTAGATATCGCCGTACTGGTCCGATTTATCGGTGCCTTCATAGGACATCGGCAGCCACAGTTCGTCGAGCTGCGTGTCCTTAATGCCGGCGATCTTCGTATCCTGCGGCAGGGCCAACGTGGCGAGCTTCTTTTTGCCCGAAAGATCGATGCTTTTGAGCTCCCCGGCATTTGAAAGGTCGAGCTTCTCGATGTTGTCGCAGCCGTCCAGGTTAACGATGGTGACGTTGCTCGCCGAGTTAAGCTCGACGGTCTTAAGGTCGCCGCAGCCCGAAAGGTCCAGGTTGACGAGTTTATCCCCACCGTATTCCACACTGGTAACGTTGGGGAACACCTTGCCCAGGCCCTGCGTCGACGCGACGCCGTCCAGCTCGACCGACGTCACCGCCTTGGCCTCGTCGCGTGAAATGCGGCCGTCACCGTTCGTGTCGTACTTGGTCGAGACAAGCGCACGCATGCCGCTATCCGGAAAGGTCTTCTCGTCGATAGGCGTGGTCGCGATCTGGGTGAAACAGAACAGCGCACCGCCGCCGATGCCCGCCGCCACGACAAGCACCGCGGCAAGGGCGATGAGGGGTTTCTTGGAACGCTTGCGCCGCACGGGCTGCTGCACGGGCGCGTATTGTTGAGGAGCGGATGCGGCAGGCTGGGGTTGCTGCGTGGCCGCGACCTGGTCGGGTGCTACGGGCGCGCCGCAGACGGGACAAAAGAGGGCGTCGTCGACAAGCGGCGTGCCACACGAGCGACAAAACATGGCGGGCTCCTTTCGGTTCATTCCTTCCACCATGAAGGTAAACCCAAAAATGCAGCCCTTGTTGCGCAACATTCAGCCCAAACCACCGCAAAGGGGCGCAGCTCACAGGTGTCTTTGTGTTGATTCGAACACTTGTTCTATACGTACACATGTTCTATAGTAGGGGTGCTTGCATCAGACTTAAATTGCAACTAGGATATAGTTGCAGAATGTGAGGCGGGATGACGCGGACCGATAAACTCATCGCCCAGCTGCTTAGCCGCCCTTCGACGTATCGGTATACCGATTTTTTAAAAGTCATGGCTTCATATGGCTTTGAAATGGACAACAAAGGCAAGACATCCGGATCGCGCGTTCGCTTCTACAGGCCATCAGATGGCAGGATGTTCGTAATGCACGCGCCACATCCATCTGACGAATTGACAGCGGGGACCATTCGAAACATCGTACGATTTCTGCAAGATGTCGGAGGTAGTCATGAGTAACGTTTTGGCATACAAGGGTTATTTCGCCCCAGTCGAGTTCGATGCCGAACAGCATGTGCTAACAGGTATGGTCACCGGCATTAGGGACGCAATCGTATTTGAAGGCTCCACGGTTAAAGAAGTGGAGCAATGCTTCCACGACGCCGTCGACGATTACCTTGAGTTTTGCGCCGAGAAGGGCAAGGAACCCGAGCGGGCTTTTAAGGGGTCGTTCAACGTAAGAACGGGCTCTGAGCTCCACAAGCAAGCAGCGCTGGCAGCGGCAAAGAAGGGTGAGTCACTCAATAAGTTTGTGACTGAAGCAATCGCTGCGGCGTTATAGCATTACCGCATAAGCCCAAACAACCACAAAGGGCGCAGTTCACAGGCATATTTGCGGTGGCTTTACTGCCCATATCGCGTTTGCCCAGATAAAACCCGCCAAAATAAACCTGTCCCTATTTGGCAGGTTTTAGGCCAGATAATCTTGGATCAGGTCGCAGATGGCTCGGGCGTCGTTGATGTTGATGGCTCGGGTCGCAAAGCCGGCGTCGAAGGCCTGACGTGCCAGGGCCTCGTTGCAGGCAAGGGCCAGCGTGTGACCGTCGACCAGGTCGAGCGAGCTCTTGCCGCGCAGACGGTCGACACCGGAGCGCGCGACCACGATATTGTCGAAGCCCTCGGTCTTGTAGCCCTCGATGATCACCACGTCGACATCGTTGTAGCGCGACAGCAGCTCGCGCGCGGGCATCTCGTCCTCCTCGCGCGTGTCGGCGTACTCCGCCCAGCGCGTGGCGCAGATGAGACCCACGTGCTTGGATCCGGCCTGGTGATGGCGCCAGGTGTCCTTAGCGGGCACGTCGATATCAAAGCCGTGGTGCCCATGATGCTTGAGCGAACCCACGCGCAGGCCGCGGCGGGTGAGCTCGGCGATAACCTTCTCGACGAGCGTGGTCTTGCCCGAGTTTTGGTAGCCAATAAACGCGATCGCGGGGACGGCCGGTGCCGGAGCTGCGGGCGCGACGGCGACGGGTGCGCTCGCGGGCGCGGCACCGTCAGCGGCCACGGCCTCAACAGCAGCGGCCTGGCGCTCGGCACGATCCCATATGCCCGAGCGGCCGCCCTCCTTGTGCAGCAGGCGCACGTCGACGATCTCCATGCCGCGATCGACGGCCTTGCACATGTCATAGATCGTCAGACACGCGGCACTCGCGCCGGTCAGAGCCTCCATCTCAATGCCGGTCTTGCCCGTCACGCCGGCCGTAACCAGTACGTGAAAGCCAACCTGCCCGTCCGCGCGCGCCGGCGCCCAGCCCTCGGGCACGTCCTCGGCCGGCGTCCCCGCCGGGGCGATGGGCGCAATGTCGCACTTGCTCTTGGTAATGAGCAACGGATGGCACATGGGAATGATGTCGCTCGTGCGCTTGATGGCCATAATGCCCGCCACGCGCGCGCAGGCAAGCACGTCGCCCTTTTTGGCGCGGTCCTGCAGCACCATGGCCTGCGTCTCGGGGTGCATGAGGATGGTGCCCTCGGCGATGGCAATGCGATGGGTCTCGGCCTTGTCGGACACGTCGACCATGCGTACCTCGCCCTTGGCGTCCACGTGCGTCAGCTCGTCGCGGCGGGCGTCGCGGGCGGGCTCGGCAACAGCGCTGACAGACGGCTGCGCAGACGCGTCGGCGTTGCTGTCAGTAGCCGTGACTTTGTGGGCAGACATCGCGGCCCTGCGAGCGGCCTTGGTGGCATCGGCGTACCTGCTCTTGGCCATATGATCATCCTCCGATTTGGGACATAAATCGTTGCGTGCCCTCAATTATCGCGTGTTCCTGCGGTTTGTGGGCCACGGCATCGCGCCAAATCGAAAGTACCTGCATATCATCACCACGGCGCAGCGCCTCACGCACCGAATACTCGGCATCGCTAAACAGGCACGGACGCACGTTGCCATCGGCCGTCAGGCGCAGACGGTTGCAATTCGCGCAAAAATGGTTGGACATGGCGCTGATGAAGCCGACCGTTCCCGCCGCGCCCGGAAAGTGCCAATAGCGCGCAGGGCCCGCACCAGCAGGAGCGTCGTTGATGTCGAGCGGTTCAAGCTCGCCCAGTCCCGCCGCGGTGGCCCCGGCATTGATGCGCGCCCGCAGCTCGTCGCTCGGCACGGTATCGCTCGCGTCCCACAGCTCGGGATTGAGCGCGGGCGCATGCGGGTCCACAGTGCAATGCGAGCTCGTGCGCTCGTCGCCGATGGGCATGTATTCGATAAAGCGCAGGTGGATGGGACGATCGAGCGTGAGCCGCGCGAGGGCCGCCACGTCTTGGTTGAGCCGGCGCACCACAACGCAGTTGACCTTAACGGGCTCAAAGCCCCAAGCCAGCGCCGCGTCGATGCCGGCCATGGTCTGCTCGAGTCGACCCAGGCGCGTGATCTTTCCAAAGAGCGTAGGGTCGAGTGTGTCGAGCGAGATGTTAACGCGGTTAAGCCCGGCGTCTTTGAGCTGTGGCGCCAGCTTGGGCAGCAGGGCGCCGTTGGTGGTGAGCGAGATGTCCTCGATCTGCGGGATCGCGCGAATGACGCGAATAAGCGGAATAATACGGCGGCTGACCAGTGGCTCGCCGCCCGTCAGGCGCACGCGGCGAATGCCCTCCCCCGCCACCAAGCGCACAAAGCGGGCGATTTCCTCGGCACTGAGTAGCTCTTCGTGTGCACGGGGTGCCACGCCATCGGCCGGCATGCAGTAAATGCAGCGGAAATTGCACTTGTCGGTAACGGCAATGCGCAGGTAGTTGATATCGCGGCCAAAGCCGTCATGTTGCACGTGCCCGTCCACGCGGCCCTCCCCTCACGCGGCGTTTTATTCTTCGGAAAACATAATACCCCACGAGAGAATCATGCCGACACCCGTACGACAGGACAGGTCACTTTGGGCAAGACCGGCTTCCCAAGCCCACCCTCAGCATACAAACCATCACAACATTCGATGCTTTTCCCGTTTTTGGCAATAAACGTCGAATGTTGTGATGGTCTGCCTGCCCACGGCACCCCGCAGGAGGACCGGAACGCCCCTAAAGGCCGCTGTCCCAGTGCCGAATCACGAATTCTCGCAGGTCGTTCTGACGTTTCTGGAACGCTTCGCTTCGGTCGCACTTGAGACCCATAGCGAGCGCGATGGCGTTCATCGCCCGATGCAATTGCAGCTGATGGGCAAACTGAATCCCGGTGAGGACGATCATCCTAAAGCCCAGCGCGCTCAGCACGGTCATACGCTCCGCATCCGACGCGCTGCGCTGTTTATCAAGATGGTCCGAACCGTTGTATTCAATCCCCGTACCGCTCGCAGGCGCATATACGTCGATCTCGAAATACCCGGCCTTTGCGAGATACTTGAACTCGTTGGGAACATCGACCCGATGGTTGAGCTCGATCTTGGCGTATCCCAGCCCGCCCTGGGAACGTTTTGCTACGACCATGATTGCGGTGGCCGTCTCCATGGGCGACCGCGCGCCATCGTGCACGCGCTTGAGCACGGCGGCCGCACGTATAGCCCCCTGACGAGATCGATTCTCATTGCAATAGGCAATCAAATCGGCAACGGTATACCTCTGCCCCATCTCGATATAATCGCCTGTCGACAGATGATTCAAATGGTATCGGGCGCAGATTTCGTAGCCATATTCCAGCTGCTCGGGCTCGCTCATCCACGAACCCGCTTGGACAAAGCACATGGCCTCATCAACCACCAGAAGGCCCTCAGCCACCTCGATAAGATGGCATGGAGGTACCGGCGCCCCAAACACGTGGCACCTAAATCCAGCCGGCGTCGAGCGCTCAAAATCGAAGTTGACGAGCGTGTCGATATGATCGAGCTCTTCTCGTGGAATACCAAGCGAAACCAGATAGTCGGTAACGATCCCAACTGCCGTTGAAGCCCTCAGCCCCTTGGCATCGAGTCCCAATTTGGGCAGGCTCGCGGACGGCTCCGCCTCGTTAGCAAGCGAGTCCTCATCGTATAGGCTGCTTGCTCGCGAGAGCGGCTCGGACGGGCGCGCCACGTTGTGGTACAGCCAGGCAGTCTTATGGGACAGGACGATCGGCAGGTCCATGAGCCCTCCAATGGAGTCGGATAACCAACCTTATTCCCCTGCCCACGGGTCCGCACACCTTCGTGCGCAAGAAAGCGATTCCACCCGGTCGAGTGGCAGAAAAACCATCACAACATTCGATGCTTTTCCCGATTTTGGCAAAAAACGTCGAATGTTGTGATGGTTTGAGGCAAGGTGAGGGGCACGGAGGGGTCAAAGCATCGTGCTCGAACGGGTTAATCCAGCTCTTTTAAGCCATGCGCCAGCTGCCAGTACTCGCCGTGCTGGGCGAGTAGCTCTTCGTGCGTGCCGCGCTCGATGATGCGGCCGTGTTCGAGGACCATGATGGCGTCGGCGTCGCGGACAGTGGACAGGCGGTGCGCGATCATAAACGTGGTGCGACCGCGCATGATGCGGTCCATACCGCGCTCGATGAGCTTTTCGGTACGCGTGTCGATGGAGCTCGTGGCCTCGTCCAGGATGAGCACCGGTGGGTCGGCGACGGCCACGCGCGCGATGGCGAGCAGCTGGCGCTGGCCCTGTGACAGGTTGGCGCCGTCGGCCGTAACCGGTGTGTCGTACCCTCTAGGCAGGCGGCGGATAAACGAGTCGGCGCAGGCGGCCTCGGCAGCGGCGCGTACCTCCTCGTCGGTCGCGTCGAGCTTGCCAAAGCGGATGTTCTGCGCAATGGTGCCGCTAAACAGGTGCGTGTCCTGCAGCACAATGCCGAGCGACCCGCGCAGGCTGGCCTTGGCAATGTGCTTGACGTCGATGCCGTCGTACGTGATCTCGCCGTCATCGACCTCGTAGAAGCGGTTGATGAGGTTGGTGATGGTCGTCTTTCCGGCGCCCGTCGAGCCCACAAACGCGATCTTTTGCCCTGACTTGGCAAACAGGTTGAGATCCGTGAGCACACGGGTGCCCGGCACGTAGGAAAAGTCCACGGCATGGAAGCGCACGTCGCCGGCAAGCGGGACCAAGCCACACGTGAGCTCGGTGCCGTCGGCGGCCACCGCGCGGCCCGACTCATCAACGGCTGCCACGTCATGCAGATGCCCGTAGACGCCCACGCCCTGGCCCTCGGGAATTTTCCACGCCCACGCGGCATCGCCCGTCTGCACCAGCTCCACGCAGCCCTCGTCCACCTCGGGCTCAAGGTCCATAGCCGCAAACAGGCGCTCGGCACCGGCCAACGCGTTGAGCAAGAAGTTGCCGAGCTGCGTAAACTGGTTGATGGGCATGGCGGCCTGGCGCACAAAGACCAGGTAGCTTGCAAGTGCGCCCACATCGGCGAGCCCCTTGATGCAGAGCATGCCGCCCGCCACGGCGACGATGGCATAGTTGACGTAGCCAATCACGACGGTCATGGGCACCATGGAGTTGGCATAGCTCACGGCGGCGGTGCCGGTGCGGCGAAGCTCGTCGTTGCGGCGGGTGAAGCCGGCGACATTCGCTGCCTCACGGTTAAAGACCTTGATGACCTTTTGGCCCGAGACCATTTCTTCGATATATCCGTCCAGGTCGCCAAGCGATGCCTGCTGGGCAGCAAAGAAACGCTTAGAGCGCGCGCCCGAGTAGCGCGCATACAGCACAATGGCCGCATCGCACACGAGTGTGATAATCGTGAGCTGCCAGTTAAGGATGATGAGCATAGACGTGGTGCCCACAACCTGAATGGCGGCCTGAATCACGTTGGCAAAGCTGTTGTTGAGCGCCTCGGAGACGGTGTCGACGTCGTTGGTGAAAAAACTCATGATGTCGCCCGAGCGCGTGCTGTCAAAATAACTGAGCGGCAGCGTCTGGATGTGCGCGAACAGGTCGCGGCGAATATCGGACACCACGTGTTGGGCCGCGCGCACCATAATCTGCGAGTAGCCCAGGGCCGAGAGCACGCCCGCAGCGTAGATGATCGCCGTCAGGATGACCTGCTTGGCAAGCAGTTCCTCCCCGCCCGTGGCCAAACCGTTAACGATGGGGCGCACCATGTAGGTGCCGGCGAGGCTCGCGATGGCGGCAACGGAGGCGAGCACGCCCACCGTGAGCAACGAGAACTTGGCATGCCCCATGTAGGAGAGCAAGCGACGCACAGTGCGCTTGAGGTCGGCCGGGCGTGCTTGGGCTGCGGTCTTAGGCATGGCGCTCACCCCCTTCCAAGGGTGATCCGCATGCGACGGAGGAAAACGGATCATTCGCGCAACCATCGTCGCTGCCGTCGCCGGCGTCCGCGTTCCTCGCAAACTCCATCTGCGAGGCATAAATCTCCTGGTATATGTTGTCGCCCGCTAGCAGTTCCTCGTGCGTGCCCACGCCGTGGACACGACCGTCGTCCAATACCACAATGCGATCGGCATCCATGACACTCGCGATGCGCTGGGCGATGATGAGCACGGTCGTATCGGAAATCCGGGCGATGTGCTCGCGAATCTTAGCGTCGGTCGCCATATCGACCGCGCTGGTGGAGTCATCAAAAATGAGCACGCGCGGATGCTTGAGCAGCGTGCGCGCGATGCACAGGCGTTGCTTCTGGCCACCCGAGACACCGGCGCCGCCTTGGCCCAACTCGCCGTCCAGCCCGCCGATGCGATCAAGGAACTCGTCCACGCACGCCGCGCGGCAAGCCGCGAGGAGCTCATCGTCCGACGCCTGCGGATTGCCCCACTGCAGGTTCTCGCGCACGGTACCCGTAAACAGCACATTCTTTTGCAGCACAATGCCCACAGCGTCGCGCAAGGCGGCGAGGTCGTAGTCACGCACGTCATGTCCGCCCACAAGCACGGCGCCCTCGGTGGCGTCGTACAGGCGCGCAATCAGCTGCACAAGCGAACTCTTGCCCGAACCCGTGCCGCCGAGGATGCCCACCGTCGAGCCGCTCTCGATGCGAAGGTCGATATGCTCGAGCACATCCTCAGCTGCATCCGCGCGGTATTTAAAGGAAACGTCGCGAAACTCGATACTGCCGTCCGCTGGCGCCGCAGTCGCGAGGTCTCCCACAGGGTTGGCGATAAAGGGCTCTTCATCGAGCACCTCTGCGATACGGCCCACACTCGTAAGAGCGCGCGTGAGCAGCAAAAACACGTTGGAAATCATCATGAGCGAATTCATGATCAGCAGCACGTAGCTCATAAAGCCCGTGAGCGAGCCCACGCCCAGCTTGCCGGCGAGAATCATGTGGCCGCCAATCCACAGGATGGAGAGCGCAGCCACGTACATCGACAGCTGAAACACCGGCAGGTTGAGCACCGCGTTGCCAAAGGTCTTCGTCGCAGTGCCGGCGAGCTCGGTATTGACGGTGTCGAACTTGGCCTCCTCGTGCTCGGTACGAACGTAGGCCTTGACGGCACGCACGGCGGTGAGGTCTTCCTGTACCACGCCGTTGAGGTGGTCCATCGAGGTCTGGAGTTGGCGGTAGAGCGGGCTCACGCGATAGGTGATGACGCCCAGCACGATTGCCAGCACGGGCAAGATGATCGCAAAGACGGTGGCGAGCGGGCGCGACAGCATCAGCGCGTAGATAAGGCCGACGATAAGCGTCACCGGGCCGCGCACCATAGGGCGAAAGCCGTTGCCCACAGCATTTTGGATAACGGTGATGTCCGTGGTCATGCGGGTGACGAGTGAGCTGGCGTCGTAGTTGTCCAGGTTACCAAAAGCAAGCGTCTGAATCTTTTTGTACTCGGCCTCGCGCAGGTTAGCGCCTAGGCCCGAGGCAACGCGGGCGGACGTGTGTGCATAACCCAAGCCCAGTACCAGCGAAAGCGCAGCGCACACCAACATGTACGCGCCCTGCAGCAGCATGTAGTTGATATCACCCGCAGGCACGCCCACATCGATGATGTTGGCCATGATGACCGGGATAAACAGCTCGAGCACCGTCTCGACCGACACAAAGAACACGCCGAGGATGGCATCGCGACGGTATGCCCCTAGATAGGAAAACAGTATTTTGAGATTGCGCACGCAGGTTCAACCCCCATCAAACGTTGTTCGCAAACGCACGTATTATTGCGCGCCGAATAATGGTGTCAAGTATTCCGAAATCGTTTTCTGCAAGGTTAGCGCCGGCGGCGAGTTCTCGTGATGTGTGTCCATATTCACTCGGAATAATGGTGCGCGAGACTTTTTTCGCTCCGGCGTCAACACAAAGCTTGACTCTACAATCGTTGTAGGGTTTTCACTACACTAGTAGCTAAACGAACCAAGCCAGAAAGCCCCGCCCATGGAACACGACCTCACACGCGGCAATGTCCTTAAGACCATCGCGGTCTTTGCCCTGCCCTATATGCTCTCGTACTTTTTGCAGATGCTCTACGGCATGGCTGACCTGTACATGATGGGGCAGTTTAGCGGCGCTGCCGGCATCACCGCCGTGGGCAATGGCGCGCAGACGCTCTATATCATTACCGTGACGCTCGTGGGCCTGGCCATGGGAACGACGGTCATCGTCGGCCACGCCGTGGGCTCGCGCCGCTTCGACCGCGCCGAGACCGCCATCGGCAACACCATCACGCTCTTTATGGGCGTCTCGGTGGTACTGGCCGCCGTCCTGCTCGCACTGTGCCCGCAAATCGTGGCACTCATTGGCACGCCGGCCGAGGCAGTCGAAGGAACCGCCGCCTACCTGCGTATCTGCTTTGTCGGCATTCCGTTTATCGCCGCATACAACATTCTTTCGGCCATCTTTCGCGGGCTGGGCGATTCGCGCTCGCCCATGTACGTGATCGGCGTGGCATGCATCATTAACATCGCGCTCGATTTTCTGTTTATCGGCCACATGGGGCTCGGCCCCGTGGGCGCGGCGCTCGGCACGGTGACCGCCCAGACGGCCAGCGTTGCCCTCGCGCTTGTGTGGCTCAAGAGCCGCCGCACGAACATCCACGTTAAGCGTAGCGACCTGCGCCCCCAGCCCGAGGTGCTCGGCAGCATTCTTAAGATCGGCGTGCCTGTGGCCGTGCAGGACGGCTGCATCCAGGTGGCGTTTATGTTTATCACCGTCATCGCCAACCACCGAGGGCTCGTCGACGCCGCCGCCGTGGGCCTGGTCGAGAAGATGATCAGCTTTTTGTTCATTGTGCCGAGTTCCATGGGCGCCACCGTCAGCGCACTCACAGCGCAAAATGCCGGCGCGGGCAAGGGCGACCGCGCGCGTCAGGTGCTCAAGGACGCCATGACGATCTCGGTGGTGTACGGCTGCCTGATCACGGTGCTGATGTGGCTGGTGGCACCGGCGTTTATCGGCTTTTTTGCCAAGGACTCCGCGGTCGTCGCGGCCGGTACCGGCTATATGCGCAGCTATATTTTCGACGCGATTTTTGCCGGCATCCACATTTGCTTTAGCGGCTTTTTCGCTGCGTACGGCAAGAGCTACATCGGCTTTGCGCACAACGTGCTGGCCGTGGCGCTCATTCGCGTGCCGGGCGCGTGGCTACTGTCGAACGCCTATTCCGATACGTTGTTTCCCATGGGCATCGCTTCGCCGTGCGGATCGATTTTGTCGGCAGTCATCTGTGTTGTCGCGTTTACCGTGCTCAACCGGCGCGGGGCTTTTGACAAGTTGGCAGCGTAGCGGGGCAACGCGAAATCGCCCCCATCGACGACATCATCAGCGACGACCCCGCGACCTACGTGACGCAGATCACGGTGCCCGTATCGCTAGGCTAGACCGAACCTCGTCTCTAGCTCGGTCAACGCCTCAAAAGCATCGCGAGACGCACCTGCCAAGCGCTCACGTTCCGCAATGCGAATTCGCGCCATCAGGTGCTCTTTTGCCTGCCCTTGGGCGTGCTTCGTGCGCCCTTCCGCCTGTGAGCAATTGCGATTCTCTATATCCATTACGCCTCCGGCACCTCACCAGTAGCCAGGATTTGCTCGAGTGCGTCCTCGTCCAGCACGGGCACGCCCAGCTGCTCGGCTTTGGTGAGCTTGGAGCCCGCTTTGGGGCCGGCGACCAGATAGCTCGTCTTCTTTGACACACTGCCCGAAACCTTGGCGCCGAGCACCTTGAGCGCCGCACCTGCCTCGTCGCGCGTGCGGTTGACGAGCGTACCGGTCAGCACGAAGGTCAGACCCGCGAGCGGCTGTGCGTCGGCGAGCTCGCCTGCCACGCCAGCATCGGCTGCGGCTTGCGCGTGCGCGGCGCCCAAGTCAACCTCGAGCGACAGGCCCGCCTGGCGCAGGCGCTCCAGCACGGCAAGGTTTTCGGGCACGGCCAGGAACTGCTTGACGCTCGCCGCAATCTTGGGACCGATGCCCTCGCACTCGGCAATGTCCTCTTCGCTCGCCAAGATGAGCTTGTCAATCGACAGGAATCGCTCGGCGATGACCTCGCCCACGCTCTTGCCCACGTGGCGGATGCCCAGGGCAAACAGCACGCGACCGAGCGGCTGGCTCTTGGACTTGTTGAGCTCGGCGATGATTTTCTCGGCCGTCTTGAGGCCCACCGGAATGGGGTCGCCCTTCTTGACGCCCTTTTTGCTGTTGGAGCTGGCATAGGTGCGCCTCGTGTCCAGCCCGGCGATGTCGTCAACCGTGAGCTGGTAGAAGTCTGCGACGTCGTGAATCAGCCCGGCGGCGATCATCTTGTCGACAATCTCGTCGCCTAGGCCGTCGACGTCCATGCAGCCGCGGCTCACCCAGTGGAGCAAGCGCTCCTTGAGCTGTGCGGGGCAGTCGATGGAGACGCAACGGTAAGCGACCTCACCATCCTCGTGGACCACGGGGCTGCCGCACACGGGGCAGACCTCGGGCATGTGCCAGTCGACCGAATCGGCCGGGCGCTTGTCGAGCACCGGGCCCACGACCTCGGGGATCACGTCACCCGCCTTGTGCACGATGATGGTGTCGCCCTCGCGCACGTTTTTGCGACGGATCTCGTCGATGTTGTGCAGCGTGGCGCGCGCGATGGTGGAGCCGGCAACCGTCACCGGGTCGAACTCGGCGACCGGCGTGAGCACACCGGTGCGGCCCACCTGGATGCGGATTTCGCGCAGGATGGTCTGCTTTTCCTCGGGCGGAAACTTAAAGGCAATGGCCCAGCGCGGCGCGCGGGCAGTAAAGCCCAGGTCGAGCTGCTGCTGGAAGCTGTCGACCTTTACGACCACGCCGTCGATGTCGTAATCCAGGTCACCGCGGTGCTCAAGCGCCTGGGCACAGAACTCGTGGACCTCGGCGGGCGTGGCGCAACGGGCAACGTTAGGGTTGACGCTAAAGCCAGCGTTGCGCAGCCAGTCGAGGAACTCGCGCTGGCTGTGGACGTGCAGCGGATCGGTATCGGCGATGGCATAGATAAAGGTGGCAAGATCGCGGCGTGCCGTGATCTTGGGGTCCTTTTGGCGCAGGCTGCCGGCGGCGGCGTTGCGCGGGTTGGCGAAGGGGTCGCGGCCCTCGGCATCGGCCTCGTCGTTCAGACGCACAAAGCTGCCCTTAGGCATATAGACCTCGCCGCGCACCTCAATGGTGCGCTCGCGGTCGGCGCCCATGTGGGCGAGCGCCGGCTCGGACAGGTGCATGGGCACATCCTTGATGGTGCGCACGTTGAGCGACACGTCCTCGCCCGTGGTGCCATCGCCACGTGTGGCCGCACGTACGAAGGTGCCGTTTTGGTAGGTAAGGGCCACGCCCAGACCGTCGATCTTAAGCTCGCAGGTATAGGTGACGCTACCGGCGCCGAGCGCATCCTCGGTGCGTTGGAGCCACGCGTCGAGCTCGTCCAGGTCCATGGCATCGTCCATGGAATACATGCGTGCCATGTGCGTGACCGGCGTAAACTGCTCGCTCACGTAGCCGCCCACGCGCTGGGTATAGCTGTCGGGCGTCACCAGGTCGGGATAGGCCGCCTCGATTTCCTGCAGCTCAACGAGCATTTTGTCGAAGGCGGCATCCGTGATCTCGGGCGCATCGAGCATGTAGTAGCGATAGGCGTGGTAATCGAGCTCGTGGCGCAGCTCGGCCGCACGCGCTGCCGCCTGGGCACGGGCATCGTCCGGTGCAGCGGTATCCATGCTCGTGGGCGTTTCGGTATCGATGTCCACGCCGTCACCAAACAGGCTCGATTGCTCCATAGCGGCACTCCTTCGCTCGATTTCAAACGGATACAAGAGTACCACCGGTCGCAACGGGGCCGAATAGCCCTTTCGAACCGCACCGAATCGGCAGCCGCCAGACTGGGGTGGACAGTTAGTTCAGATACGTATAAATCCTAGAGCTGAATCAGGCACGAACACCCCTGTTTCAACTAATTTGGGCTCCTCGAGACCATGTAAACGTCCCGCTCTCCCTTCCAAACACCCATTCGAGCCCCATCCCAATCAAAAATTGCTCAAAACGCATCCCAAGCTGCCCCAGATTTATACGTATCTGAACTAACTGTCCAGACCATTACGAACCAGGCCTCTTGTCAGCCCCAAGTGATCCGTTTTCCTCCGTCCCCAACGGATCAATAAGAAAAGAGGGGCTGTCCCGCGTTGGTGGGACAGCCCCTCTGGCATCGGTATGAGCGAAACGGCTCGCTAGTAGCCCTGGCCGTAGCCCTGACCCTGGCCCCGCTGGCCTAACAGCTCCTCCAGGTACTGGCGCAGCTGCTCGTCGGTAATACCGCCGTTGCCGGTGTCGGTCGAACTGTCGTCCTGCTGCTGGTTCTGCAGCTCCTCGTCGGAGCCCAGCTCGACGGTGACCTTCTTCTCTTCCTTGCCGCGCATGAGCGTGATCTCGACCTTCTCGCCCACCTCGTGGCTGCGCA
>OHVN01000391.1_pt1 | contig 15871 bp, 16 predicted proteins | sample 1579481 | NCBI WGS metagenome assembly OHVN01 (sample SAMEA3882532, study PRJEB24775) | human gut metagenome | biome: human-associated habitat; feature: intestine environment; material: feces | place: Netherlands | collected 2009/2010 | reverse complement strand
TCCGGGGCTTTTTGACTAATTGTTTAACTCGTCCCATTTTAACGGGACACTAATGCTATTTATAATTATTGATTTATATGAGAAAGTGCTTGTTTCAACTTTGATAATAGTTTCTTATACTCTTCCATTATTACCAAATTATATTGTTTGATGATATCTCCATATTTGTTGAAATTAAGGTCTTTTATAGTTCATTTTTCAGATTGATAGAATGCTGAAAAACATCTTTAAGGACAGTCCTTAGACTTCAGATGGTAATGTCTTGATTACTTTTGCGGGAATTCCCGCAACGACACAATTGCTGGGCACATCTTTGTTCACCACGGCACCAGCTGCAATGACCACGTTGTCACCTATGTTAATAGGGGCGAGAATTGTCACGCCAGTTGCTATATAGCAGTTGTCACCTATGTTGATGTGATAGTCCGTCAAGTCTGGCCGTTTCTTTCCCATTAATACCATTGGCAGTATCTCGCAATTTTTGCCTATACGTGTGCTGGCAAGATGTGCCTGAAGTCTCTATGTTGCAGAAGAAAACCAGGCCCAACGGAGTTGGAAGCAATGAACATCTGCGCACGTAGACAATTCCTGCGATGTGCAACCAATAATAAGCCTTGAAGATTTTGTCCCAAGGCCGTTGCCGTTTGTTGGTATAATATTCCAAATGCCGCAGGTTCTTTATGTAGGTGAACAATTCTCAATTCTCTCCGTATGTGAAACGGGCAGCCAGAGGATGCTTCATCTTGTATGCTCAAAGTCCAAGCGTATCCACTCTTTCAGTTCTTTGCGAGTGGTAATTCTACCCCCGTTCACTCTTCTTAACCTTTCTGTTAGTTCCCTATGTTTCATCATCTTCGTGATGATGAATAGGAAGCTTGTCATTTTATGCTTGGCCAAAAAGAAATAGATACGCTTTACCCTCGGTAATCGCGAATGAGGATATTCGGAAAACAAGTCATGCCACATCTCGTCTCGCAGCATCGCTTTTACAAGTTTCCCTCTTTGCCATAAGCTACCATCGGAGGAGAAGGCTTGCCCAAGATAGTTGCGCATATAAAGAAATTTCAACCTCAAATAATGCAGCCAATACTCCTCTTTGGAATACACTGCATCCAGTCGTTCTCTCGTAGCCTCGAACATTGCTTCTTGCCGTTTGTATTTCTCCCAAGAGAAATGGTGTGTCAAGGATTCAGGGTTGCTCCTGTAATAGTAAAAGCAATCAGGTATGCAGACTATGCAATTCATCTTGGGAAACAATTCCATGCCAAACACCAAGTCTTCGCTCAATGTCTGCCGCTCGGACGTGAACCTAATGTGGTTTTCCTCTATCACCTTTCGTGAATGCAAGGCCAACCAAACAGACATCATGTATTTACAGTCTCTATATTCCTCTGGTGTAGGTCCTAAGTAATCAAACACGAAACGCTTCACCTCTTCCTTTCCTCGAAATACCGTAACCTTGTCCACGTCATGCCTAGTTGTTTCCTTGCCGTTTTCATAGAAGATGACACCACTGCGCACCTCGTCTGCCCCATATTGGATGGCAGTGTTGTAAAGTACTTCCATCATGTTCGGGGCGATGAAATCGTCAGAGTCTACGAATGCCACATATTCCCCTGTCGCCACGTCAAGGCCACTATTGCGGGCAAAGCCCAGTCCGCCATTCTTCTTATGTATCACCTTGATGCGGCAGTCTTGCTTGGCGTACTCGTCACACATAGCGGGACAGTTGTCAGGAGATTCGTCATCCACCAAGACGACTTCTATTTCCTTTAGTGTTTGTGTGAGTACTGATTGCACGCACTGGTTGAGATAAGGCTCAACGTTGTAAATCGGAATGATAATACTTACTTTTGGAGTCATGATATGTTTGCGTGTTTTATAATTTTCGCAGGAACACCAGCTAAGGTTACTCCTTCTTCAAAGCAAGATTTTGTCACCACAGCTCCTGCGGCTATAGTTACATTATTAGCTATGTAAATGTCACCAAAAGCCTTTGCACCAACACCAAATCGGACATTGTCACCTATAACCGGGCAATCAGTTCTGCTATGACTGTTACCTATGCAATTGCTACCATGAAGGCGGCAGTTCTTGCCTATGCGTGAATAGCCATTAACGACTATGTTGCCAGTGTGATAAATACAAAGTCCTGGGCCAAACGCTCCAGCACCGATTATTAGCCCAAGCTTAACCGACAGTCGGTTGTGCCTGCGCAAATAATAAAAATACATTAAAGAGTGCCATAAAGATCTGTGCTTGTTTGACGTGAAATAATCACATCTGCGCATTACCCTTACATAACGCCAGATGACAGTTTGTTCCCGACAGAACAACAAATCAAGAAGCCATTGCAGCCCTTCCCTGCCATCATGATAATATGGCTTGTCGGCAGCAAGGCATTGCCGTAACTGTTTTCTCGTCTGAATCATAGAAAAATCATGATTTTTTCCCAAAATGTTTTCCAAGAAGAAAAGTGTACTCAGATTAAATCTTAGACATAATCCATCTGATATAACGGGCTAGTCTGTTGTCATCGCGAATCATGCAGACTGGAATATATTTGACCCGTAATTTATTATGAGATACCCATATATTTAACAACCATTCTGAAATGAATCCCATTTCACGAGGTTCTATTGAACCCCATTTGTCAACTATGAATTTCTCAAGGTAAGACTCTATTGCGAAAAGCCATGTGCAATATTGATTGAAGGTAATTCTATTGGCTAACATTATATTGCCAAAAGACATCTGTTTGCTCTTCAAGACATCTATGGCGGTTGGGAGATATTCTGGGAAGAGTTGTCTTATCGCAGATGTTATTTCTATGTAAACTCTGTCATCTTCATAATCAGCATCATTATTATAATAATGATTGGCCTCCTTTTTATTCGCTGGAATCGGCAATATTATATCGAACCCCTGTATTGCTTCCAACAATTCCTTAGAACTCAAAATAGAGTAATTCTTTTTTAAGCTGTAAGCATTTCTTGCAAAATAACGTCTGTAATGACACAGCCCGACATATTCAGCATCATTATAATTCTTCCAAATCCAATATAGACCGGTAAGCTCACAATATACAGAATTTTTGGTGGAAATGTTATCACCAGTGTTATCTCCTATTGAGCCTTCAATTTTCACACTGCTTGTTTCCGCTCCGACTTGGATTGGCAGAAAGCCGTCATCGTGAATTGGCATGGCAAAAGGCTTATGACACGCCACAAACATCTTGATTTTTTCCATCTTATCAATGTTTATTTTACTAAATCCAACACTTTCTCAATCACCGGCGCCATATCATAATACTTGTATTCGGCAAGCCTGCCGCCGAAGATTACGTTGGCCTCGTTATCGGCAAGTCCTTTATACTTGACGTAAAGGGACGTGTTAGCCTCATCGTTCACGGGATAGTAAGGCTCCATGCCGTCGTGCCATTCCGTTGAATATTCCTTTGAAATGACGGTCTTGGGGCAATCATAGACTTCTTGTCCGAACATCTCGAAATGTTTGTGCTCGATAACGCGGGTGTAGGGAACATCACGCTCGGTGTAATTCACAACGGCATTGCCCTGGTAGTTGGGCGTGTCGATGATTTCCTGCTCAAAACGTACGGTGCGGTAGTTGAGCTTGCCGAAGCGGTAGCCGTAGAACTCGTCTATCTTTCCAGTGAAGACTATCTTGTCTGCAAGGCTTTCCCAATGGCTTCTATTCTCGAAGAAATCAACATTGGTCTTTATTTCAATGCCGTCGAGCAAACCGCCGATAAGCTTGTTGTAACCACCGATGGGTATGCCTTGGTATTTGTCGTTGAAGTAGTTGTTGTCGAACACGAGGCGTACGGGCAGACGCTTGATTATGAATGCCGGCAGATCGGTGCACTTGCGACCCCACTGCTTCTCCGTGTAACCTTTGATGAGCCGTTCGTAAATGTCCTTGCCGATGAGCACCTGTGCCTGTTCCTCAAGGTTACGCGGCTCGTTTGCACCTTCAGCAAGCATCTTCGCCACGGCCTCGGCCCGTTGTTCGTCAATCTTCGACTGCGCCTCTTCGGGCGTGGTCACGCCCCACATCTGGTAGAACGTGTTCATGTTGAACGGCAGGTTGTAAAGCTTGCCCTTGTAGTTGGCAACGGGCGAGTTAGTGTAGCGGTTGAACTCAACGATGGAGTTCACGAAATCCCAGACCTGCTTGTTGGAGGTATGGAATATGTGTGCCCCGTACTTGTGGACATTTATTCCCTCAATGCCCTCGCAATAAACGTTGCCGCCAAGGTGCGTACGCTTGTCCATAACGAGGCATTTCTTGCCTTTTCTTTTTGCAAAATATGCGAACGTGGCCCCGAAAAGTCCAGAGCCAACTATGAGATAATCGTATTGTTTCATATCACATATATTTTAATTTACATTTATTTAATCTAAACAAAAGCGTTTCTCAAGCGCTTAATTAACATATTCTTTGATTTAAGCTAAATCCAATATCAATTGTCTCAAAATCTTTATTATAACTGTTTTGCAGAATCAAATTTATCTTTGAACTTCAGTCGTACATAAAGAAACAATCTGCTAGGCAAAAGATACAGCCCTCTGCATTTGCGCAAGCAACTGATTCCGTCTGAGACATTGCCTACCCGATAACAAAAAGAGGCCATTGTGTATATCATTCTGGTGGTCAGTTTATCCTTGAAAGTATTTTTACAATCCAAAGAATACCATTTCCAATATGGGAAAGTACTGTTCAGCGGCAGATTGTTATAAAATGTATTAGCTGTGCCAAGACGATAGAACATCAGTGGTTTGTTGTAATAAACGACCCTTGTAGTCATCGCCGCTCGCACCCACAAATCTGCATCTTCGCCGTTATAGATGCCTACGGCAAAAAGAGAATCCATCGAGTCAAGCAAAGACTTACGTATACAGACACTACTCGTAAGCGCAATGATACGTTTCTTTTCAACAGATGCCTTGAAGAAATCTATTTCCGAGGTGTATTCTTCTGGCTTGTCCGCAAATCTGGTAATTTTTAGGACATCAGCAATATCATCTCTGAACATCTTATATGCTCCGCAGATGAAACCTGCGTCTGGAAAATGTAGGATTACCGAAACAAGATTTTTCAGATAATCACAATCCCAAACATCATCTGCATCCAAGAAACACACATATTCATATTGCGCTTTTGCAATTCCATAATTTCTTGCTGCAGAAACGCCTCCATTCGGCTTGTTAAACAACCGTAAACGCTCGTCTTTAAATCGAGAAACAATTTCCAAACTATCGTCTGTTGATGAATCATTTACTATAATAATTTCAAAACAATCATATGTTTGGGCAAGAACGGAGGCAATTGTCTCACCTATATACTTCTCCTTGTTGTATAAAGGAATTACGATTGAGAATAAAATTTTATTTTGCATGGATATTTCCTATAATTTGTTTGTCACAAAACTTCCTTCCATTATTTCTCGCAATTTGAGACTTGCTGAGATTATATTCAAAAGAGCATTCCTTTATCATGACCAATAGGAAACAAACAAAAAATTGTTGGCTGTAATTTCCTGTGAAAGTTTGGAAAACAACAAACGCAAAAATTATGACAACAACTATTTTGGATGCGTGGCATTTCCTTGCAAATCTGTACAGAAGGAAATAAAATCCATATGTTACAACAAACAACCCGATAACGCCAAATTCAATCAGTCCGATGAAAACCACGCTCTCGAAACCAAGCAACACTGGATGAAGACCGCCGTGTGACATTGAATACTGCCGCACCCAATCAGCACCAAGTCCGAAAAGCATCGTCATCGGGTTATTGTCTATCATTCCTATCGCTGCCTCAAGCTGTGTCATACGCATTTCAAAACTTGATCCTTCAATAGTATCTGACTGTTCCCAAAAGAAGATTATTGATCTAATATAATCTCCAAAATCGGCCATTACACTTGAATAAAACACAAGAACAAAATAAGCGCAAATAAAAGTTAAAGTAATACGTTTTTTTATTTTAAATGACAATCCGCCAAAAAGATAAATCCATGCAAAAATGCCAATCACAAAACCAATCAAAGCCGAACGGCATCCAGTAAAAAACAAGTTAACAAACATCAAAACAAACAGAATGATATAGTATGGCGTGATTTTCTTTTTGACATTCAAAACATAATGCATCATCATGAAAAATGAGACAAGAAGTTGCCCAGCATATTCCAATGTTATGGACGACATACCCTGTATGCGTCCTCGAAGTCCGCCTCGCTCCTGAAGCATATGCGCAGCCAATGCTGTATCATCAGGATTGTACCACATGTTGAAAAAACTCACAATTACATTTGTTTGGGTAAAATAGCAATACAATCCATAAATGGTCAGCATCAACAAAAAACCGGAAAAAAAGCGGTAAACATTTATCGAATTGTTTTTTTTCCTAATATACGCAAAAACAAACATATATAACGAAAAATTCCTTAATGCCGTTTTTAAATAAGAGAACTGTCTCTCATTAAACAAAGTGTTACTTAAAATGGCCCATAGGAGCAATACCGACAAATAAACTATAAACAAATTCAGCAATCCTCTTGCAGAGCGATCGGTCTTGTTCTTGACAAAATAGACGACACAAAATAAAAAAGAAATGTAACTAAACAATGTCTGATATTGTATCGGTCCGAATTTTAGATAAGATGGCAAAAATTGGCTAGCCAAAACAAGAATGACAAATGCTTGTATTCCATCTTTCTTCGTGAAAAAATACGCCATAGCATAAACTATGACAAATAATGAAAGGACAATAATGTCTCCCATAAATCAACGAAATATTGGTTATCTATATTTTAAACAAAAATTTTAGTATCTCAGTTCAGTATCTCAATTCCTAGTTTACAGAATCAATGAGCAACTTTTGTCTATTTACTTATGAATAAATCGCAAAAAAATTCTTCTTCTATATCAACATAAGTCCAAACATAAGGCCTCCTCACACCTCCGGTCTATGAACGCAATACACTATTCAGGTAGTACTATGAATTACTTAGATGTCGGTACAAGAAGTCTGCTGCATTTTCACGTAACAATCTAAGGGTTTCTTCAGTATCGATACCATCGCTCAATTGTTTTTTCTTAAAAAAGAAGGTCTCTGCTGTCACTAGTCTGTCCTTCAATCCGAACATGTTAAGCAGTGACGTAAAGCGTGACATTCCCCTGTTTGCATTACCGATTACAATGAACGGTTTTTGGAATAGGATTGAAAACACACAGGCATGAAACGAGTCAGTGATAACGAGCCTCGCATCATAAAAGCCCCTGAGCCACTGTTCCACAGGCGGCTGGATACGGTCGACAAGAGGCGCAGTTATGGCTTCCGATTTCGATTTAACACTAAAGGGTACGAGTCCGCATTCCATCGCCACGTTGTTTATTATGACTGTCTTTGCCGGTGTCTCATCAAGAATATAACAAAGGAGGTTACCTGAACTTGTCTGAATACTCGCAGACTCAAACAGCGTCATATAATCTTCACGACAAAGCAGCATCGTGGGGTCGAGCACATGTACAGCTTGCACACCGAAATGCTCACGACACAGAGTTACACCGGAGTCCTCACGCACAGACACGGCTTGGAAACTACGTACCAATCGCGCGCAAGCCTCGGTCTGACGCATAGTATATTCCCATTTATCTGTGCCGAATGAGGCCGCGTAGGATACACGTTTTATATTCCAGCCTTCGGTAAAATCAAGGAAAGCGTGTTCTATTTCGTGAAAGTATTTAGGTCGCCAAATCTGGTCGCTGCCTACAACTATGGCATCAAAGTCAGTTTCTTTGATGTCTGAATAGTCATCGACTATTCTTCGTTTGATATATTTATTTATAAACTTATCAGTATTCTGCCTTATGATAGGTCTTTCGCGATTTACTCTCTGTTCATAGAAAACAGGTAAGGCGTCTCCTGATAAATTCAGAATGCGTTTTCCATATACAAATGGGGCCTTCCACAACGGAAAAGATAGAAGTTCACGTTTTTTCTCTATCAAACAGACCTCATGTCCCATCCTTTCCAATACAGTTTGCAGGGCGTAGGCTTGGAGTATTCCGCCGTAGTTAGTGTGCAACGGGAGGGTTAGAATTCCGATTTTCATTGATAATAAATATTAGATAATTTTATTTCAGCGTCCAGCCGCCATCGACGGGGATGACCTCGCCGACGATGTTCGAGCCTAAGTCTGAGGAGAGATAGAGTATCATTCCGGCTATTTCCTCAACGAGGGTGTAGCGGCCAGTAAGGTGTGAAGGCATATATGCGTTGTCTTCTACGTTTTTACCTCTTACACCAGAATGGATGTTCGTTACGACATTTCCCGGAGCAACGCCATTGACTATTATTCCATGTTTTGCAAGCTCTTTGGCAAGGCCTTTTGTTATGCAGACTGCTCCCCATTTTGAAACCGAATACGGGTCGAAGCCTGATTTAATCCCTGCTATCGAACAGACATTTATAATCCTACCGGACAGTTTGTTTCCCACTAAATATTTACCCTCAGCCTGACACATAAAGAACAATCCTTTTGTATTTGTTGCCATCACTCGGTCAGAGGTTATTTCATCGTATTTGCTCCAAACATCGGCTGCATACACTCCCGCATTGTTCACGAATATGTCAATATTTTTACCTCCCTAGTAGGTTTTTGGCTTCCTGTAGCTTTTGTGGGATTATCTTTACATCAGAAACGTCCCATACCATTGTGTGAAGTCTGTCAGAGGCGAGCTGCCGGCTTGCTTCCTGCAGAGCGGCTTCACGCCTTCCAGTGATGATTACCTCGGCTCCTTCGGCAAGATATTCCTTTGCGGTCTCGAAGCCTATGCCACTGCTGCCGCCGGTTACCAGAACGCATTTGCCTTCAAACCTCCTGCCGGGCGACACCTTGTCGAAGTTTATCAATACTACGCCACCGCTCTTCATGTACTTCAACAGGTTCTTTGTGTACGTCTTAATTCTGCCTAACATATTATCGTTTGTTTTTCGGTTTATTTCTGAACTCTTTTCAATATACCGAGTTTCGGTTTCCCAAACGTGGCATTTTGGGCTGCAAAACACGGCCTTTTGAAAAGCAACTGATTGCAGGATGAGTAAATGTTTGATATTTAGTTAATTACATTTTCTTACGACTATTGTCTCTTCAACGAATGTCTTGGTGAACTTCCTTGCCCCGGTGCGGTTCATGAAGAACGAGTTGATATAGTAATCCGTGCTTTGGAATCTTTCGTCACGCATGTAGTCTGCCAGCGGAATATCGTTGCCGCCTGTGGCTTCTTTGACGTATCGCGTCATCTGCGTCTCAACGTAGTCGGTCGAGAAGTAGCTGCCCAGCTGTTTTGTCAATGGCAGGTAGGCGAAGACTATGCGCAGCCCGCTCTGCCGGCAGAACTCTATCACCTCTTTCAACACATTAATATTAAATTCAACGGCCTTCTTGTTAGCCTCAGACAATGGACCCATGTGTTCGATGTCGATGCTGAACTCGGGGTTCCAGCAGCCGTGTATCCACCATGAGGCGTCCTTACTGATTTCGTCATCGGTCATGGGATTATGTTCCAGCTCCAGCCTCGTGTCGGGCATGAAATCTCTTATCAGCCGCTTAATCCTTTTCGGATGGAATATCAGCGGGTATTTATAGTCCGTGATGTATTGTCGTCTGCTGTAATCTGTAAACTCCTCATGGCTTAGTAATCCATAATATTTGACAAATGCTGACTTTCCTTTATACTTGTCTAAAAAAAATTTTCCAGGACATACAGGCCAGACGACCGTAGCTCCGTGCTTCAGCTTTCCGGCGAATTTCTTCAGGATGATGAAGTCATACTCAAACGTTTCGGGGCCTATCGCCCAGTTCTCGCAGGCGAGACCCGTCACGTCCGAGAAGTCGAAAGCGAACTTAGGAGCGTTGCTTCCTAATACAGCCACGTCAAGCGAGCCGTCCTTCAGGGTGGCCGTATTGCCGAACTTGCCGATGTCTACAAACTGATTTCTGTAAGTGTTGGTTCGCTTATAGAAGCTGTTCAAGACAAGCAGGAAGATTAATACGGCAACAATAAATATGAAAACCAAGAGATAAATCATGACTTGTTCTTTTTAATTGCCTTTCTAACTTTTCTCATTACGGCTTCCCTCATGTGCGGCGTCAGCCCGAAACGAAAAATCAACAGACCTCCCCAAACAGCCGAGACAGCCATGTTCAGGAGAAAACGTTGCCATCCCGGCTCCATCTCGAAGCTAATAAACAGCAACGGCGCAACCATTATTATGCCGAGAATTATGATTATTCCATAAGCCCGCAGATAGAAAATGCGTCGTGACAGGCCCACGTATTTTTTCATTAACGTCAATTCAATAAATGTTTCGGCCAGCCACGGCAGTAATGTAACAACCATTACGATATGCAAGGAGGCTCCGCATCGCATCAATATGTATGAAACGGGAAGTGAAAGTAACAATGCTGTTCCTGCCAACAGGTTGACCATTTTCATCTTGCCGACAGCATGGATTCCCATCACCACCGACCTTGTCATGGATGTAATCAATGTCTGTAAAAGTATAATTCTCGTCAGAAAAACCGTCTCGTCAGGATATCTTCCCAGCCAGATATTCAACACGAACGGAAGTTCAACCATTAGCGGGACGATAATATATAGCACCATAAGGCCTGAGAACCTAGCATTGTTGTATATGAGGCGATTCATCTCGTCTGTCTCACCGTTGGCGTAATATTTCACTATTTGCGGGTTGACAGCGGTCTGGAAATTGTTTACGAACTGGCTTGCCACTCCATTCACTTGGTTTGATATTCCCCGGGCGGCGTTCAGCACGGGGCCGTAGAACACGTTGAGCAGCATGTTGAAGCCCTGGTTGTTGAGCATTGCCGCAAGGCATCCGAATATGTTCCATCCCGAGAAGCTAAGTATGCTCTTAGCCAAAGACCTGTCAAAGCACGGGTGGAAACGGCATTCCCTGTATTTCCTGACGCAGTACAATCGGTAAAACGCCATGTCGCAAAGCTGCACCGCTGCCAATAGGACGGCGTAAACCTTTAATCGGTCATAGTCCGTGACGACCAAAGCGTAGGCAACTCCGAGTTTGGCCACGGCATCAAAAATGCTCATGTAAGCGTAAACGCCCATGTCTTCGTGGGCGATGATTGATGCCATGTAAGGCACTTGGGTGATGTTCAGCACAACGGTTATGACAGAACAAAAGAACACCCAATAGGCAGCATCCATCCTTTCAGCCGGGATTACTAGCCTGCCGTTGAGAAAATACAAACCTCCAACAAGGATAGCCAGCCCTATAACGATGGAAAGGGTGAAATGGATGATAAGCGTTGTGGAGAATGTCACATTCAATTTCCGTCCGTCTCCTTCGCCCAAGGCGAACGTTATAAAACGCTGGGTGCCAGAAGCCAGCGTGCCGTTGAGGAACGTGAACATCGACACCATGCCGGCAACCACGTTGTTGATGCCGAAATCAACTACACCAAGCTTCTCCAGCACAATCCTCGATGTGTAGAGCGCCACGGCAAGCGTGATGAACATCCTGACGTACAGAAGTGCCGTGTTCTTGGCTATGCGTCTGTTGTTCTGGGCAACGTCAGCCATTTACTTCCAATATATTTCTTGGTTGATTACTTTTGCAGGAACCCCTCCAACGGCAGTATGCGGAGCGACATTTTTGGTCACGACCGCTCCGGCAGCGATGATAGCCCCATCGCCTATGGTCACGCCTTTCAGGATTTGCGCTCCCTGGCCAATCCAAACATGGTTGCCTATTCTTATCGGCTCGGAGATATTATAGCCGTCCTTTAATATCGTATGTCCATCGTAGGAACGAATAACCACGTCACGACCTATGGCGCAATCTTTGCCTATCTCGATGGTTGCTCCGCAGGTTATCTGTACGTTCTCATTGATGAAGCCTCCATGAAGGATTAAATGTCCGCCTTTTATCACACGGATATACGAACCAGCAAACATACTAAACGTATCGTTGATGGTCATCTTTGCGCCTTCCTCAAGCAAAAGTCTTGTTTCCTTGCGTGAACCTTTGACTTGTGTTGTGCCCATTATCAGTTTGCCGCGAAGTGATAGTTTTGAAGTCTTGTCAAGCTCTATCACTACGTGCTTTGTCAATGACAGCGGCAACTTTCTGAAGCACTCGACTTTTCCACATAAGAAATTATAATATAAGGTGTTCTTCCATGCCTTGAACGAGAGGCCGAGACTCATCACCAACTTGCAGGCTTTCTTTATCCCACGTAATACCCGCCAGACTTTATTCTTCATTTTGTTTGAAAAGGTAGGGAGCGGGAAGAACTTAGCGGCAACCTTGTCGAAAGGCATTTCGTCCAAAGCCTTGAAAAACGCTTCTCTGTTCTTTTCCGCAGGCTTTAGGGAAGAGTCCATTGCTGGATTACCCTTCCTAGCGTCCTCCATCGTGAACTCTTTCCATACGAGTTGCCCTTTTGCCGCATTAAAAAGCTCCATCCCCTTTTCTGAGTTCACCATTACCAACGACGTGCCTTTGTCCTGGTCCATTGACGGGTCTATCTTCTCTATGCCCCAGAAGTCAGCGAGCGTTATATCTGATTTCTGCGGGAATCCTTTGAATTGGCATTCATAGCAAGATGGACGGGAGAAGTTGCCGCATTGCAGGTAACCGATGAAGAAAAGGTCGTGCCAACGATCCTCACAATATTGTTCGCCATTCTCGAAGTCTACACGCATAGAGAAATTGTGCCAGCCCCATTTCTTATTCTTGAATTTTATTCCCGTTGCCTTTGAGCCATAACGAGTCTCAAGCATGGCCATGTACTTCAGGAACACTTTGGGTGAATTGACACCACGGCAGATGAAGTCGCAGGTGGTTAGGCCGGGATAATCCTTGCCGAGAAAGTTATATAGGGCATGCACTTGGCACGGTGTGCCGCAATAGAATACTTTTTCGCCCTTTCTCAACAATGCCCTGATCTCCTTGTATTGTCCGAGCATGGAACTTTGAAGGTACTTGGAACTGCGTATCTCCGGCAGAACATTCCTGTCAGGCGAAACGGTGTGCGACACGGTATGGTCTCTATTGTAGACGGCTCCGCAGATATATGCACCTTCATCATACATGACATTTGCCAATGCCGAATGCAAGCCTCCCGATGTGCTGTCTATCCTTACGTCCTCGTCTTTATTGTATGCGGCAAACACCCTCGGTGCCTGATATCTTTCCTGTATTGCCTTATTGATTATCGGACACACTTTCTCGCATAGTCCGCAATCAACGCATTTCGCCTGGTCAACAACAGGATACCAGAAGCCTTCTGTATCAGTTTTGAATGTAATGGCACTATGGGCACATACATCTCCACAGGCATTACATCCACAACAGTCAATATTACTTTTAATGGATATCATTTAATATAAATGATTGGTTTTTTAAGAACATCTTAATCTCTTCTAAATATATCCCTCGTATACACTTTCTCCCTCACGTCGTCCAGACAAGCGTCATAGCGGTTGGCGATAATCGCTTGGCTTTGGGCTTTGAAAGCATCCAAGTCATTCACCACCTTGCTGCCGAAGAACGTGCTGCCGTCTTCCAACGTTGGTTCGTAGATTATCACCTCTGCACCTTTGGCTTTCACCCGCTTCATCACGCCTTGGATGCTGGATTGACGGAAGTTGTCTGAATTTGATTTCATCGTAAGCCGATAAACACCGATGACGCATTGTTTCTCTTCAGAAGGATAGAAGTCTCCACGGTTGAAGTAGTCGTAATATCCGGCTTTATGCAATACTCGGTCTGCGATGAAATCTTTTCTTGTACGGTTGCTTTCCACAATGGCTTGAATCAAGTTTTCGGGTACATCCGCATAGTTGGCCAAAAGCTGTTTGGTGTCTTTTGGCAAGCAATAACCTCCATAGCCAAAAGAGGGATTGTTGTAATGCGTGCCGATGCGTGGGTCAAGGCATACGCCATTGATGATGGCTTGGGTATCCAGACCTTTCATTTCGGCGTAGGTGTCCAATTCGTTGAAGTAGCTGACACGCAGGGCGAGGTAGGTGTTGGCGAAGAGTTTCACGGCTTCGGCTTCTTTCATGCCCATGAAGAGCGTGTCGATATCCTCTTTTATCGCTCCCTCCTGCAGGAGAGTTGCAAAAACCTTCGCGGCTTCCTGCATCTTCTCTACATTGGTGACGGCTTGGATGGCTTCATTTTCCTCAGCGAACTCCGGACGGTCGATAATTTTGGGATAACCTACGATAATGCGGCTTGGATAAAGGTTGTCGTAGAGCGCCTTGCTCTCCCTGAGGAATTCGGGGGAGAAGAGCAGGTTGAACCGCCTCACTCCCTTTTGGGCGTATTTCAGGTAGAGGCTTCTCGTGTAGCCCACGGGGATGGTGCTCTTGATGACCATGATGGCATTGGGGTTCACCTCCAACACCAGGTCTATCACCTCCTCCACGTGACTGGTGTCGAAATAGTTTTTCACCGGGTCGTAGTTGGTGGGGCAGCTATCACCACAAAATCCGCATCGCTGTATGCCTTTGCTCCGTCCAATGTGGCTGTCAGGTTCAACTCCTTTTCCGCCAGGTACTTCTCGATGTATTCGTCCTGTATCGGGGATTTCCTCTTGTTTATCAGATCTACCTTTTCGGGCAATACGTCTACCGCCGTCACCTGGTGGTGCTGGCTGAGGAGTGTTGCTATACTCAATCCTACGTAACCAGTTCCGGCTACGGCTATTTTTATGTTCTTATCCATAATAATTATTCTTTTGCATAACTACTGTTAAACTTTCTTCTGGATATCCTGCTTCGCATTTTTTGCATTAGGAGCAATGAGATTTTGACCACCATTGATATTGATTATTTTAGGATCTTGGTACTCTTTCAATTCATCTATTTTTTCATGATACTCTTTAGGTAGCATTTTTTGAAGAATACATTTTATTTGGGATAGGTCAACTTTACGATTGTTATTGATGAACTCTTGCGCGGCGGTTATTTGCGAAATGTAGACAGAGTCAAGAGAATCAGGAACTGCTGTCGGTGGAGCCTTGTACATTTTCTCGATTATGTCAGGAAGTTCCTTCTTGATACGCGCGACAACGTTCTCGATCAACTTCATATCCGCTTCTTCTTGCGGCTTTTTCTCGCGCGTCAGATTTGCGGTCGCCTTTTTGCCGACATACAGGCTTCCCGGTGAGCGGTCTTTCCTTACAGTGTCTATTATGCTTTTAGCCAAAAGCATGAGGGCAGGGGTGAGAATAACATCCATTTTGTAGATAAAATCAGAAAGTCATAGAATAGTTGGCCAAGTATTATTGGATACCTTGCCGTTTCTTATTGGATAATCGGGCATGTATCCTAGAATCCTTTTTTCTGTCGGTTTTTCCGGTAAGTCGCCCACGCGTCGTTGATGTTGAGGCGGAGGTTGTCGATGCCCTTGCCTTTCTCCAAACGGACGAGGAAGGGCAGGAGGAGGCGGATGAACTTTTCCTTGACTATGAGTTCCGGCGTGATCCTCGGCTCGTCGGCACACATTTGGGTGACCGCCTCGCCCACCTGCCGCGCCGTGGTGCAGGCGGCGAGTGTGGCGACGTAGGCTGGCAGCTTCCCCTCCTTTTCTATATAGAGGGAGAGGCAGCGTTCGTCATCAGCCGTCCAGGGACGGGGCTGTGCGTCCGTGGAAGGCTCTTCGGTCTTTCCAGGCGGATAATGGAAATGCTGCTCCGCCTTGACGGCGTTCGGCAGTATCTGGTTCGTGCCTCCGTAGATGTTGATGTTGACGCTTGACGCGGTTTTTTCTTCCATGTTTCTGTTGTTTC
>OHVN01000386.1_pt1 | contig 16044 bp, 16 predicted proteins | sample 1579481 | NCBI WGS metagenome assembly OHVN01 (sample SAMEA3882532, study PRJEB24775) | human gut metagenome | biome: human-associated habitat; feature: intestine environment; material: feces | place: Netherlands | collected 2009/2010 | reverse complement strand
ACCTTCCCCACGCGGGGAAGGCTTTGTCCGTCGGTATTGTTTTTCCACACATGCATGTATTCGCTCTGTCGATATGGGGATAGCGGTGCTCTCGTATCGTAGCCTTCCCCATGGGGGAAGGCTTTGGGATATGGGAAAGGGGAAGAACAATAAAAAAGGCGAACCGAAATGGTTCGCCTTTTTTGCTTATTCGACTAGCCTGCGTCAGCGAGGTCGCTGGTCGCTACCGTGCGAAGGCCCGAAAGCGGGCGGGACTGGAGCGATGCGATCGCGTTTCCTGCGGCATACAGTTCATCAGCCGTGGCTGATACTTTGATCTTGCTGAAACTCAGATTCTTCACCTTGGAAGTCCCCGAGGACGCATCCTCTACACGGACCTGAAGTTTCATATCGATGGTTTTAGACGTGGTAGCCATAGTGGTCTCCTTTATGGTAATCATAGGTAGTAAATAGAAGGACTGAAGGATGGGACGTCAGACAGTCCCGTTCCTCGTTATTCAAGTACGGTCGCATTGGTTTCGACGATCTTCGCCTGCTTGAAAGCCGTGACCGCATGGCCGGAAGAGGATTCCAGCACCGGAAGGATGAGCGCTGCCTTCTCCTTCACCGTCTCGAGCGTCAGGTCATCCTTCGGGCAGGGGATCGAGAGCGTCATGCTGCGGCTGCCTTCTACAGTAAATGTCAGTTCCAACACTTTGTTATTCGTATTCATAGCGTATCTCCTTATGGAAATGCGGGCTTATGGCCCATAAGAAATCAGAAAATCAAGATATAATGTGAATAAGTTATTTACACACCATATATAGGAAGAGATGGCATAAAAAAACACCCGGAGAAGGCTCTCCGCCTGTACCCGAGGCAGGCGGAGCCCAGAATCGGTGACGGTCGTCCATAGGCACCGAAGTGCGGGAGAACCTGTGCTATCGTCGGGACCCGGCCTCGCATGGGGCAGGGAAGCGGAAGAACCTGATCGGTTTCCGGATATTTGGTTTTCACAGTTTTCAGCCTAAAATGGGCATCGGCAGCAGGCTGTACGCTTCCGGCTGACCCATCCGATGATGCCGGGGCATCCTGCAGATCCGCCCTGCCTAGGAACGATCCTTCCCTGTGATCTCGTAGCGCTTGGAGAATTCTGGAAATCGGAAGGTCCGTCCGGTCAGGGAACATGTTCAGGCATGTCCGAGCTTCATGACTATATAGTACAACGCCATTTTAAAAAATGCAAGAGGGAAAACTACAAATAACTACAATGATTTGTTGAAATTCCGGATTGTGAAAGAAATGTGCACAAAATGTGCAATGAAATCTATGTATAAAAGCAATAAAATATGTCAAATATGACATGCCATATTTAGCCGTCAGTCGCCTGACGGACCATGGCGGACCTCAGTTGCGAGAGATTTTATTGTGAAGCCAGATGGGAAGTAAAGAATTTGGACATTTTGGAAAAGAAATTGAAGATGCGACCGGAGGTAAGGTTTTAGCAAAAGGGATTCGGTTGCAGGTTGGCTTTTCTCGAGTTGCCAATGGGAAAGAAACCGGATTTGGAATTATACACATCAAAAAGCGTGAAAGCCAGCTCAAGAAACTAGGCTATAATAATGCTGAAGAATATATTCTGGATATAATCAATAATTTTTCCATAATATACGATTTGGGCGGCGGAAGAATTAAGCTTGCGTCAGTTGGAAGCAAATTTAATGTAATGCCGTTAGACCTTGAATTAAAGGGGGATAGGAACGGTTATTATACAGTTGTGACGGCTATTCCCAAAAACACAAAACGCATGCAAAAAGAAGCAGGCAAGAAGATTTTTGATAGGAGCGCATCTCCATCCTCCACTACCGGCAATGGAGCGGTTCAAGATGGTGGTAATAGAAAAAACGCCGGATCTATTCCACAGAGCGCAACCGAAAAATCTAACTTGCCTGCTTCTACCAATAATATAGACGAAACATCGAAAAATGTCAATAACAAGCCCGATTTAGACCTTACCACTGGTAAATCGGTTGAAGCGTCGAAGGGGGAAGAGCCTTCCACAAATACTGATAGTAAGAAGAAATCGGTGGCGGCCTGTATGCGGATGGATCACCTTGCTTGAGGAAATTCTTTTATTTCTTTCTTTTTGCTGATTTCTGTCTGGCATCGACCTTTTCGTCCTTCCCGCCCTTCTCCAGCAATGGAAGGCAGAGGTGAGAGATATGCTTTCCGATGCCAGCGTGGAAAAACAGTGCCAGCTTTGCGCACAGGATGTTTCTGAAAATTATGATGAAGAACGGCTGGAAGAGTTTGTAAAAGAAAGCCGCCAGACGCCTTCGCCGGATGATTGGGCTGGCAAGATGGGAGAGGACGAGGCGTGGGTGCCGGTTTACTTGCAGACTGTAAACCTTCTAAGAACCGATCCATGGCTGGGAATCCATGGGGAGCAGTGTACAATGGAAGACATTACGCGGTGGATCAAGAGGTAGCGTTGATTAGATTTATTATCTGCTTTGGAAAACCATGAATAAATCGCAGAATGGAATCTGAAAACGATTAATTTAATATTTACCTGATTCTGTGATTTATTCGGTGCTTCCTTTGCTTTTATGGGCTTCTTGCTCTATACTTACCAGTAAGTGTTTTTTGAAGCGTTTATTGTTGAGCATTTATTACTTGGGGAGGTTTTATGTCGCCAGTAGCAAGAGTATGTAGAGAAGTGGCAGATGATGCTTGGAATATAATCGGTAGTATTGATGAATTTATAATGGGCGAGAAAAATCAATTAACCGAAAAATATATAAGGATATTTAAATTGCGATTTACCGCACTATTGTATTTTCTCGCGTCGTGTTATTTTGTTGAAAAGCATATTGAGAGAGATTCAAGCCTCTTTGATACAGGAAAGGATCCCGATGAATTAAAACTACCAGTTGACTTTTATGTAAAAAATACTTCGTCATTTCACCTTATATATGAAACAATTAAACTAAATGAAAAAATATCCATCTTTTGGTTTGCGATTTCTCCGGATTTTAATATTTGTACTAACTCGCAGGCAATCGATGAAGTTCTGGATGAATCAGTTTCCAATTTCTTCTCTAAGATACAGAGTGTGGTGGTTGATGTTTCAAAAGAACGGTATAGCAGTGTTGATTGGTTTTATAATTTACAATCAATTACTTTTGAAAATTATAGGGAAGAACCTGATATTTTTGAATCAGATACACAGTTTGAGCTATTAGGGAAAAGGATTGCCTGTGATTACTATTATGATCTTGTAGATTACATGCGAATGTGGATTCACAAAGAGGATGACTATTATAACGATTATTATTGTCCAAAGGATGGTCAAAACCCTTGGGAGCAATTAAAAGATGATATTGAGCATGGTGAGCCTCCTTATTGCGAGCCATATTTTATGTATGTATGTCTGAATCGGTTGGAAAAACTTGATGACAACATACAGTATTTGATATGGGTGCTAGTGGGGGAAAATCAAATATATCGAGAAAATAATCCGTATGATTGCGATTTGAAAACCCTGGACGAAGAGATTGCAATGCAGATTTTTAAACAATTCTATTCGGAGGCAGAAAAGGAGCTTGCAAAAGAAGGATAGGGAAATATAATATGAGAAATCGAGTTAAATCGAGAAAGCACGTGGTTGACAATGGCGAAGTCTTTACCGCGGAACGCTAAGTGAAAGCCATGTGTGACCTGGTCTCCGATGAATGTCTGCGAATCGATTCGCGATTTTGGGAGCCAGCCTGTGGAAATGGGAATTTCCTATCCGAAATCCTAGCGAGGAAACTGGATGAGGTGGCGAAAAAATACAAACGAAGTCCGGCGGATTATGAGAAGAATGCCCTTCTGGCACTGGGAAGCCTGTATGGACGGGACCGATGATGAAGAGGGAAGACTATACCTTCGAAGAGTTGCTTGCCGATGAGGCAGAACCTCAATCGGACTGGGAAGAGATGATGTTTGATTTCATACCTAGAACTGGCGAATACTTTTATTGATGATGATTTACAGGTCTGAAAAATAAAATCCCCCGAGTGGGGATTTTTTATTTTGCCTGTTTTTCGAAAAACGGAAGAAATCATAGCGAAGGGTGGTGTGATTTCAGGTAGAAAGCGCTGAAAACATCGATAAAATCAATGCATGGGCAGCAGGCGGAAAAATGATGGGTTTGAAAAATTTTCGTTGTCACAGGGTGGGGGATTGTGGTAGAATGTGGGTAAATGTGGAGGAGGTGGAAGGATATGTTTATGAATGAATATTCTCATACCATAGACGCCAAGGGGCGCATGATCCTTCCAGCGAAATTCAGGGAAGAGCTGGGAAGTCGTTTTGTGCTGGCTCCAAGTCTGGATACCTGCCTCAATATTTATCCGAAAGAGCGCTGGGATGCCTTGATCGCCCGGCTGCAGAAGCTGCCCTTCACGAACCGTAATGTCCGCAAGATCATGCGTCATCTGATCGGCCGCGGGACGGAGATGGAGTGCGACCGCCAGGGGCGTATCCTGATCCCTGCCCACCTTCGTGAATTTGCCCAGCTGAAGAAGGAAGCCTGCATCGTGGGGACGGGACCCATCATCGAGATCTGGGATCCGGAGCTCCTGCGTCAGGACGAAGAGGGCGAGGATATCGCAGAGATCGCGGATGCTCTCGACCTTCCGCTGAATTTTGATCTGTGAGGTTTGGGAGTGACTGGTGACTTGAATGCTACTTTAGGGCATCGCCCATTTCGTCATCCTGAGCGGAGTGAAATGTCGTTTGTTGGAAAAGTCGCATTCAGAAAGTTGAGGCCTGAGTCGAAGGATTTCGGCGAAGCCGCCACCACAACCCTGAACCCTGCATCTTGAACCCTTTTTCCTATTGCAAAACACAGATGAACTCGCTATAATACTAATAACGCAGGGAAAGAGAAAATCTTTTTCAGATGTCTTTCAGAGACAGGGCGGCTGGTGAGAGCCCTGGCAGATGAGAAAGTTTCCACTCAGGAGCGGCCGGTGAAGAATCGGACGGCAGGCAGCCGATATCAGCCATGAGCTGGCTTATGCAAATTGGGTGGCACCGCGATGACTTCGTCCCATGGAGGGAAGAGGTCTTTTTATTTGCTTTTCGAGGACACCATAGCCTGTGAGCGACCTCTTCCCATCCGATCCGTTTCTAGCGTCAGCGAGCGGCCAGCCGATCACTATTTCCGTCAGATGAGGAAAGCCGATTTCCTATCTTATATTTCCTAAAGGGAGCGATACTATGTTAGACATGAAATTCATCAGAGAACACGCAGACGAAGTGAAGCAGAACCTCGTCAACCGTCACAATCCATTCGATCTGGACGAAGTCCTCGCACTCGATGGCAAGAGAAGAGAACTCCTGCGCGACACCGAAGCGCTGAAGAGCGAAAAGAATGCAGAATCCAAGAAGATCGCAATGGCGAAGAAGAATGGCGAAGATGCGGCAGACGCTATCGCTCGCATGAGAGAAGTCGGACAGAAGATCTCTGCCATCGATAAGGAACTCGGTGAAGTCGAAGCGAAGCTGAATGAACTGCTTCTCCATATCCCGAATATGTGCGACAAGTCCGTCCCGGTCGGCAAGGATGACAGCGAAAATCCGGAAGTCCGCAAATGGGGCGAGATCCCGACCTTTGATTTCCCGATCAAGGCTCACTATGAGCTCGGCGATACCCTCGGCATCCTTGATGCAGAAAGAGCGGGGAAGGTCTCCGGTGCGCGTTTCTATTTCTACCTCTCGCAGGCAGCCCGTCTCGAAAGAGCGGTATATAATTTCATGCTCGACGTACATACCCAGCAGAATGACTACACCGAAGTCATCCCGCCCTATATCATCAATGGCAAGTCCATGCAGGGCACCGGACAGCTGCCGAAATTCGCGGATGATATGTACAAAGTCGAAGGCGAAAGCATGTATATGACGCCTACTGCGGAAGTGCCGCTGACGAATTATTTCTCCGGCGAAATCCTCGACGGTGCGCTGCTGCCTGTCCATCTGACTGCGCTCACTCCGTGCTTCCGTAAAGAGGCAGGCTCCGCTGGTAAGGATACCCGCGGCCTTATCCGGCAGCACCAGTTCCATAAAGTAGAAATGGTGAAGTACTGCAAGCCGGAAGACAGCTGGGATGAGCTGGAATCTCTGACGGCAGAAGCGGAAAAGATCCTCCAGCTGCTCGAGATCCCGTACCATGTCGTCTGCCTCTGCTCCGGTGATATAGGCTTCTCCTCTGCGAAGACCTATGATATCGAAGTCTGGATGCCGGCACAGAATAAGTACAGAGAGATCTCCTCCTGCTCGAACTGCCTCGATTTCCAGGCACGCCGCGCGAATATCCGCTTCCGTAGAACCCCGGGTGCGAAACCGGAATTCGTCCATACGCTGAATGGCTCCGGCCTCGCTGTCGGCCGTACTGTCGCTGCTATCATGGAAAACTACCAGCAGGCTGACGGCACCATCCGCGTCCCGGATGTCCTCGTACCGTACATGAATGGCGTGACCGTCATCGGCAAAAGAGAAGCCTTCAAGAGCTCCAAAGGAGAATAAGTGAAACATGGGGATGGGGGGCAGGCGGTGATCCGTCACCGATCGCTCCGGATCCCTGCTATTTCTCATAAATTTCTTGTAAATCTCATGCAAATTTGCTATACTACATGTAACAACCCTGCTGTGCACGTGCGGCTTCATATTTTGAACCGATACCTTTATTAAGGGAGTTCAGAACTGCGAATGGAATCTATGCCCTTCATGGGGACAGATGAAATTCACATGAGAGCACCCACCTGCAAATACGCAGACTCAAAATCCGGCTTTAACGACATGGTGGGGATAGAGATCAGATACCGTCAAGGAAACTTGGCGGTATTTTTTGTTTCGGGGGGTGGCGGCATTCTCGCATCACTGCCTTCTTCATGGGGAGTCTGTAAGGCGGCATTTTCCCTCCTTCCCATGGAAGGAGGTGCCCCGAAGGGGCGGAGGTTGGCTCCTATAGAGAAATGAAAGCGGGGATTGGGTTTACGGAACTCCTTCCCGCTGAGCAGCCCCTTAGAGAAGGGGCGCGCCAAAGGCGCAGGATGGATCCTCGTGGCGGTTTGAAAACCAATGTGAAGCGATCCATCTCTCGTGCATGTCATTTCGAGCAAAGTGAGAGATCTTTGCCATTCGCGGTCAGGGACTCACGCTTTCCCCACATGTGCCGCGCACTTCTCCGCTTTTCTCATCTGTCTTTCATACCGCTAGAACCCTATCCGGCTCGCTTCGCTCGCCACCTTCCCCACGCGGGGAAGGCTTTGATGCGGGGAAGACGGCGTTCGCGTTTCATTGTCTTCCCCATGGGGAAAGGCAGTACTCTCATTTTCCGCCCTTGAGACGCATTTCCCCACTCTCTTTCATACCGCCAGTGCCCTCTCCGCCCCTTCGGGGCACCTTTCCCCGGAGGGGGCTGACGATACGAGGGAAACCTGCCATCGCAGACTTTCGGGCATCGCCAGATTTATACTGCGGCGAAGCCGCCACCAAAACCCTGAACCTTGAACCCTGAACCCATCATTTTCCCTCTTCCATCAAAAAAAGAACCCGCTTTCGCAGGTTCTTTTTGCATATCTATCATTTATTTCTTGCTGAAAGTATAGAGCTTTTCTGTCACGCGGTCGACTTCGGCATACAGCTTTTCTGTGTCGATGGTCGTCATTTCTTTGTGACGCATGACGGTCTTGCCATTGATGATGACGGTGTCGACGTCCATGGAGTTTCCGGCATAGACGGCAAGGGAGACGCTGTCGAAGCGCGGGTGCCAGTGGAAGCCGCTTCTGTCCACGAGGATGATATCGGCGAGTGCGCCCTTTTCCAGCTTGCCAAGATCATCATAGCCGAGGCATTTGGCGCCATCGACGGTCGCCATCTCCATGGCTTCGGTCGCAGTGATGGCGAAGGGATCGTAGGTATTCGCTTTATGGATGAGGGAGGCGAGGCGCATTTCTGCGAACATGTCGAGCTTATTATTGGAGGAGGCACCATCGGTGCCAAGGCCGACGGTGACGCCGGCTTTTCTCATCTTGACGACGGGTGCGATGCCGGAGGCGAGCTTCAGGTTGCTGCCCGGATTATGTGCGACGCGGACGTGCTTTTCCTGCATGATGGCGATGTCTTCGTCGGTCACATGGACGCAGTGGGCTGCGAGTGTCGGCAGCTCGAAGAGACCGAGGTCATTCATGAGGGCGATCGGTGTCTTGCCGTATTCCTTGAGACAGTTTTCTACCTCCCCTTTTGTTTCGGAGAGATGGATGTGAATCGGGATGCCGCGCTTCATCGCTTCGTCTCGCACCTGTCTAATGTAGTCCGGCGGGCAGGTGTAGGGAGCGTGTGGTCCGAGCATGACATGGAAGCGTCCGTCTCCGGCGCCTTCCCATTTCTCGAAGAGCTCGATATTCTCCTGAAGGCCGCTTTGTGCATTCGGGCTGATGCCTGCGAGGCCACGTGCCAGATTTCCGCGGATACCGGCTTTGTCAGCTGCCTTCGCGCAGGAGTCCATGAACATGTACATGTCGCAGAAGGCGGTGGTGCCGCCACGGATCATTTCTGCGAAAGCAAGCATGCTTCCCCAGTAGACGATGTCGTCGTCGAGGTGGTCTTCAGCCGGCCAGATCTTGTTCTGCAGCCAGTCCATCAGTTCCATATCGTCGGCGTAGGAGCGGAACAGTGTCATCGCAACGTGGGTGTGGGTATTCACAAGCCCGGGCATGGCCAGCATGCCTTTCCCATCGATGACTTCCTCATAGTCTTCATCTTTTGGGTTTTCCGGGAAATCTTTGATATATTTCCCGTCTAAAGAAATATTCTGGTTTTCGGTGACTTTGCCGTTCCGGTAAAGTCCGATGTTTTTGATCAGTGTGGTCATATCGATGCTCCTTGCTTAGTCGAGTCCCAGGTACTTTTTCTGTGCTTCTGTCAGGGTATCGATCTGGTATCCCATGGCAGCGAGCTTGATGGAGGCGATCTTGGTATCCAGTTCATGCGGAAGGGTGTAGACGGCCGGCTTCATGTCCTTGCCATGCTGGAGGAGGTAGCGGGCTGCGAGGGTCTGCATTGCGAAGGAGAGGTCCATGATCTCTGCCGGATGGCCATCCCCTGCGGCAAGGTTCACGAGGCGGCCTTCCGCCATGAGGAAGACGGTCTTGCCGTTTGGCAGGACATAGCCTTCGATGTTCTTGCGGGCTTCGTAATGAGAGACGGCGATGCGTTCCAGATCCTTGCGGCTGACTTCGCAGTCGAAGTGGCCAGCATTCGCACAGATGGCGCCATCCTTCATCGCGAGGAAATGCGGCTCGGTGATGATGTCAATGTCGCCGGTGACGGTGAGGAAAATGTCACCGTGCTTAGTAGCTTCTGCCATCGGCATGACTTCGAATCCATCCATCACGGCTTCGATGGCTTTGATGGGATCGACTTCTGTCACGATGACATGAGCGCCGAGGCCTTTCGCACGCATCGCACAGCCTTTGCCGCACCAGCCATAGCCGGCGATGACAGCGGTCTTGCCGGTGACGGTGAGATTCGTGCTGCGGATGATGCCGTCCCATGCGGACTGGCCGGTGCCGTAGCGGTTATCAAAAAGGTACTTGCAGTAGGAATCATTGACTGCGATCATCGGGAATTCCAGCTTGTTTTCCTTTTCAAGGATCTTCAGACGATATACGCCTGTGGTGGTCTCTTCGGAGCCGCCGATGAGGTTCTTCTGGCACTCTTTTCTGGTGGTATGGAGCAGGTGTACGAGGTCGCCGCCGTCGTCGATGATGATGTCGGGCATGTGGTCGAGAGCCTTGTTCAGGAACATGAAATATTCCTCTTCGGTGCAGGCATGCCATGCATAGACGGTGATGCCGCTCTTGACGAGGCCGGCTGCGATCGGATCCTGCGTAGAGAGCGGATTGCTGCCGGTGCAGATGACATTCGCACCCGCTGCTTTCAGCGTGAGCGCAAGGTAGGCGGTCTTCGCTTCGAGATGGATGAACATGACGATGGTCTTGCCTTTGAAGAATTCTTCACGCATTGTATTCAGTGCGGGCATGAATTTTTCGACCCAGGAAATACGCTGCAGGCCTTCGTCGGCCAGGGAAATATCACGAATCATGGATTCAGACATGAGAGGCTCCTTTCAAATAGGAAATGAGGAATGAGGAATGGTGGTGACGGTTTTGCCGCACATATCGAGGGAATGTCGGGTGGCCGCGGATAGCCCTTCTTACCGGCTTTTGGCGGCCAGCTCTTTTTTATATTTTTCTATCGCCGCTTCATACGGCGCTTTCAGCACGCCCTTTTCCGTGATGATACCGGCGATGAGAGAGGACGGCGTGACATCGAAGGCGGGATTATAGACAGGGACGTCTTTCGGCGCACTGTAGACGCCGGCAAATTTCCGCACTTCGTCCGGATCTCTTTCTTCAATGACGATCTCCTTGCCGGAGGCGATGGAGAAGTCAAATGTCGAGAACGGGGCAGCGATGTAGAATGGGATATGGTGGTAGGCGGCCATGACGGCAAGGCCGTAGGTGCCGATCTTATTGGCGGTATCGCCATTCGCCGCGATGCGGTCTGCACCGACGATGATGGCGTCTATTTTCTTGTCTCGCATGACGGAAGCGGACATCGTATCGGAAATGAGGCAGCACGGGATATGCCCTTCCATGAGCTCAGTCGCGGTGAGGCGGCTCCCCTGCAGGAGCGGACGTGTCTCATCCGCATACACGCACTCGATCGCTCCACGCTCATGAAGGACGGAGAGGACGCCGAAGGCCGTGCCGATGCCTGCCGTCGCCAGTGCTCCCGTATTGCAGTGGGTCAGGATGCGCAGACCCTTTCTTCCCTGGAAAAGGTCTGCGCCATTTTCACCGATGACCCGGCAGGTGTGAATATCCTCCGCTTCGATCTCCTTGGCGCGTGAAAGGAGGGCATCCCCCGCTTCTTTCGCGGGATATCGAGCGAAGACCTTCTCCATCTCGGAAACGGCCCAAGACAGATTCACGGCAGTCGGACGTGCCGCGCTGATCTCTTGGCAGGCGTGGTGAAAGGCAGCCGATATATCAGAGGACAAAAGGCACTCTCTATAGGCGAGGACGACGGCATAGGCAGCCACGACACCGATCGCAGGAGCTCCGCGCACCGCAAGGATGCGGATGGCATCGGCTACCTCACGGTAGTTCCTGCAGCTTAGATAGGTAATCTCTGTAGGGAGCTTCGTCTGGTCAAGAAGGCGGAGGCTCTCACCTTCCCATGCAAGCGATCGCAGTGCGCTCATACGTGAAATCCTCCGAAGGCTTCTGCGGCGTGGCGGCAGTGGCAGTCCTTCTCTACATCATACGTCTCGAAGACGTCGGTCACGATGCGGTACATGTTGCGGCTGTTTTCTGCCATGCAGTCGAGGACTTCCTGATGGCTCAGCTCCTCTTTTGTGATGCCGGCGGCGAAATTCGTGACCATGGAAATGCTTGCGTAGCAGATCTCCGCTTCACGGGCGAGCTGGCACTCCGGTACATTCGTCATGCCGACTACGTCAGCGCCCCACATGCGGTATGCCTTGATCTCTGCCGGGGTCTCGAAACGCGGCCCTTCCGTGCAGATGTAGGTCCCCTGCGGGTGTAAAGTGATGCCTTCCTTTCTTCCGGCGGCAAGGATCGCTTCCCGGAGCGAGGCACAGTACGGATGGCTCATGTCGAGATGGGCAACGCCATAGCGCTCGCCATCATAGAAGGTCCCTTCGCGGGCTTTCGTCATATCGATGAACTGGTCGAGAAGCACCAGCTCACCCGGCTTGTAGTCCGTATTCAGTGAGCCGACGGCCGTCGTGCTGATGACGGCTGCGACGTCAAGCATCTTCAAGGCAAACATATTGGCACGGTAATTGATCTTGTGCGGGGGGATCGTGTGATGCGCCCCATGACGGGACAGATGGATGATCTCCCTGCCTTCAAAGAAACCGGCTTCATACTTCGCTTCGCCATAGGGCGTCTCGATGATATGCTCGGTCACGTCCTTCAGCAGGACAGAATTTTCCGCCCCGGTGCCGCCGATGAAAGCGATTTTTTTCATTGTACATGATCTCCTTCCATGAACCATTTAGAAAGTGTATCTCGATCGATCGTATATTTCTTATCACAATACGGGCAGACGATCTCGATGGAGGGATCGGCGAGCAGGCTCTGCTTCTCCGCCTCCGGGAGAGACTTCAGTGTCCCTTTGATGCGTTCCTCCGAGCAGGTGCAGCGGAAGGTCAAAGGGCCGTCCTTGAGCAGTTCGAACTGGCCTTCGACCAAAAGCTTTTCCAGAGAACCTTCTTCCTTGGCATCCTTCGTCAGGTCCCAATGATCCAGCTCACGGAAAAGCTCTGCGAATCTTCCCATATTTCCTTTTGGCAGGAGCTGCGCCATGAAGCCTGCCGAGCGCAGGATATCGCCCTTTTCGGTCATGGAGATATCCAGCTTCACGGCCGACAGCGTCTGCTCAGATGTATTCATATACTCTGTGAGGCACGCTGAAATATCTCCGTGAGACAGGTTCACCGTGCTTGTATATGGGAGCTTCAGGAGCGAGTAGCGCGTCACGAAAAGCTGCCCCTTCGCTGCTGCCAGCGCGGCCTCATGCACATCGTCACAAGGCACGCCTTCTCCGGCTTCCGGATGGTCCAGGAAACCGCGGACAAAGCGCCCGTCATAGGCATCGACGTGGATCGTGCCCAAAGGGCTTCCTGTCATCCAGCGGATGGAGATCCCTTCATGATTTTTGAAATCATTGATGAGGATCGCCGCCCCTGTCATCGCCTTCGCGAGGATTCTCGCAGACGCCGGGGGCAGATGATGGATCGCTTCCGCTTCGAGGGATACATTCGATGTATCGGCGACAGTCAGACGGATGCCGTCCGCACTCAGATAATGCTGTATCGTATTCGTATTCATAGTCAAAACCTCTGGTACACATGAAATTTTCGCCGGAGAGAATGGCTCTTCCAGCAGCACAAATCGGATATATTATAGCATAATAGAACGAGAAATGGTGAGGTTTATGGGGACAGCGCCCTGTTTTCCCCTCTCTTGTCAAACGCTATCAGCCGCCTTTCTGCTGCCTTTGCATAAACGCTGAAATCCCATATATTCTCTGCATTTTCTCATGTTTTTGGTTGACTGAACTATGAATTTATGGTATTGTTGAATCATGCTCAATACGAGCAGTGTAAGTCATTTTTTTAGGAGGAATTTCCATGAAAGGTACAGTTAAGTGGTTCAGTGCAGAAAAAGGCTACGGCTTTATTGAAAGAGAAGAAGGCGGCGACGTTTTCGTTCATTTCTCTGCTATTCAGGCTGATGGCTTCAAAACACTGAATGAAGGCCAGAAGGTCGATTTCGAAATTATTGATGGTGCAAGAGGACCTCAGGCTGCTAACGTTAAAGTTGAAGGCTGATCACTGAACTGACTGCTATATAGCGTAAGTTTGTAACCAAAGATAAAAAGAGAGCCGTGAATCAAACGATTCACGGCTCTCTTTTTTTGCTTGTTTCGCAGCCGGGGTTAGCCCCTCGGGGTGTTGCCGTCCTTAGATTGCGAGCGAAAGAGGTTCAGCGGGTTCTACAGGTAGGGCGGGGCTGGTGCGGCGCATTTCGTCATCTTGAGCGGAGAAAAACGTCGTATGTTATAAAAAAAGGCTTATCTGAAATGTGAGAACTGAGTCGAAGGATCCAAGCGCCGCGAAGTACAAATAGTGGCAATGCCCGAACGTGGTATTTAGTCACCAGTCACCAGTCACTCCTAATCCCCAATCCCTAATCCCTAGCTACTTATCTCTAATCCTTCTTTCCAGAGATATTCTCTCTCATCTCGGTATCGGCTGTAATATTTTTCATTTGATAGTAATCCATGACACCCAGATTTCCCTTCTGGAGGGCTTCTGCCATAGCCTTTGGCACTTCGGCCTGGGCTTCGACGACCTTCGCCTGCATTTCCTGGGTATAGGCGCGCATTTCCTGCTCCTTGGCGACGGCCATGGCACGGCGTTCTTCGGCTCTTGCCTGTGCGATCTGCTTATCTGCTTCTGCCTGATCGGTCTGGAGCTGGGCGCCGATATTTCTTCCTACATCGACATCGGCGATATCGATGGAAAGGATTTCAAAAGCTGTCCCCGAGTCGAGGCCTTTGCCGAGGACCGTACGGGAAATGTGATCCGGATTCTCCAGTACGTCGGTGTGCTTTTCGGAGGAGCCGACGGTCGTGACGATGCCTTCGCCGACACGGGCGATGATGGTCGCTTCCCCTGCCCCGCCAACGAGGCGATCGATATTCGCACGGACGGTGACACGGGCACGGACCTTGAGCTCGATGCCGTTTTTCGCGACCGCAGAAATGGTCGGGGTCTCGATGACCTTCGGATTGACGCTCATCTGGACGGCTTCGAGGACATTGCGTCCTGCCAAGTCGATGGCGGCTGCCTGCTCGAAGGAGAGATCGATCTGTGCGCGATGCGCGGCGATCAGGGCATCGACGACGTTATCCACATTGCCGCCCGCCAGGTAGTGCGCTTCGAGCTGGTTCACGCTGAGGAGAAGTCCCGCCTTCGTGCCTTTGATGAGCGGCAGCACGATCATCTGCGGAGAGACGCGGCGGATCCGCATCCCCACCAGATTGAAGAGGGAGATATTCACATCCGCGGCGAGCGCGGAGATCCAGAGTCCGATCGGCACGAAGTGCAGCAGGACGGACAGAGCTGCGATGGCGATGAAAAAGATGATCACAGGAAAGAGTAAAAGTTCCATACATGCCTCCTTTTTATAATCAGGAATCAATGAGAGTCCGCTTGGCAGGACTCTCAGCTTACGGCTTCGGAAAGGGTATGCCAGAGCCATGGGTCAAAGGGTCAGAGGATCTGCCTCTGCGATAGGATCGGCGCTGGCAATCTTATCGCACCTATCTAGCGGGCATCCGCTTTTTTCACGACAAGATAGCTCCCTTCTGCCTTGATGACGATGACCTTCTTCCCCTTCTCTATGAAGTCACCGCGAGAGACAGCGTCTAGGATATGCCCTTCGATATCCACTTTGCCGGACGGGCGAAGGACTGAGTCCGTCATCCCCTCTTTCCCGGCATAGGCTGACAGATCAGCAGCGGAAGACTTGAAGCCCTTCTGACCGGTGAGGGAATCACGCAATGTGACTTTTTGCCACAGCCGGCTTTGTGAAAGGTGATCGACCAAGAAATAGAAACCGATCCCGGCGAGAAGTATGCCACCCGACAGGATATAGAGGGCAGTCATATCTCCGCCGAAGGTGAAGAAAAGCCCGGAGAGAAGGAGAACGAGGCCTATGACAGCCGCTACGCCTGTCATGAGTGCCAGGATGTCCAGAATGACCAGCGCCAGCCCGCCGAAGTACAAGACAGCTTCGAGCATCTGATCGCCTTCTGACCAGTTCGCTCCGATCAGAAGACAGCCAGCGATCGCCGCTGACAGTGCCCCGCCCGAGAATCCGGCGGTCTTGATCTCCGCCAGCAGCGAGATAAGGATGACGGCGGATAAGAGACCTTCTACGATCGGATGCCTAAAAACGTCTGCCATAGGCATGGCATCGACTGCCAGCACCTGCATGGGAAAGAACAGCAGGAGAAACAGGAATTTCTTCATTTTTGATGGGATGCCTCCTTTCGCGCCATGATTTCCTATTTATTATACACTATGCAGATAAAATTTTTCCTGTATTTTTTCTGCCATCCCCTGCCGCGGCAGATTTACGCAAAAGGGGCTGTGAAATAACGATCGTCTCATTTTCGCTTTTATTCTGCCGCGGGGACTTGTGCCTCTCATAGGAGTGACCGGGAAACTTTATCTCAGCTGTCTTTCATGCCATAGTCACCCTATCCGCCCCTACGGGGCATCTTCCCCTAGAGGGGAAGGCTGCGATACGAGAATCCCATCCTCTAAAAAGGCGGCACATCACCCTTGTGAACCTATCCGCTCCCCAAGCACCGTCATCCCGAGCGCAGCCGAGGGATCTTTATTGCACT
>OHVN01000371.1_pt1 | contig 16482 bp, 9 predicted proteins | sample 1579481 | NCBI WGS metagenome assembly OHVN01 (sample SAMEA3882532, study PRJEB24775) | human gut metagenome | biome: human-associated habitat; feature: intestine environment; material: feces | place: Netherlands | collected 2009/2010 | reverse complement strand
CAATCGCTCATTGAATTAAAGAACAATTTAGCAGCTCAGGGACGATACACCGACGCAGTAGATGATGTTCTATGTAAAGTGCTTGAAGCAAAGAAAAAGAAATTGAAAATTGAATACATTTAGAACGTGTTTTGCCGTCTGTTTCCTAACCGGAGCAGGCGGCTTTTTTAATTTCCAAAAATTTTTTGGAAGAATTTTTTGGAAAAGAGGAGATTTTGGGTGTGCATTTCATACCCCTTTGTCCAAATGAGTGAAGGGGTTCATTCCGGATAGCAAAAACGGAAGCCTTTTCGCTTGAAAATTGAATAAGTCATTCACTAAGACTTTATTTCTGATGATAGCCACTTTAGCAGGTACGCCGTGATTTCTGTATTTCAGAATAGCGAGAACTCCGGCTATGAGTATCAGGTTGCCCCTGATATGGCGATGACAGTCAGAATGATAATGATACTTCTCTACGGAGCTGGCGGAGTACCCGGCAGAGGTTAGAATCCTATGATACAGATAAGCAGTCTGTTCCTTAGTGACTTCCCATAAGCATTTTGCTTGGCAAGGGGTGTTGAGAACAAATATTGCTATGACCGATTAGGAAATGAGTCGGTCAGGTACATAGCCATAATGCGGTGGCTATGAATTTTCAGAAAGGAGGGCAAAAAGAAGTGTCAAACTGCAAAACGATTTCCGTATGTAACCAGAAAGGCGGAGTCGGAAAAACCACCACAACAGTTAATCTTGGAGTCGGGCTTGCAATGCAGGGCAAGAAAGTATTGCTCATAGACGCAGACCCGCAGGGAGATTTAACGACTTGTCTTGGTTGGCAGGATACAGACGGCTTGGGTATCACGCTTGCAACGAAACTCACAGATGTAATCAATGAAACGATGACAGACCCTATGGTTGGTATCCTGCACCACGAAGAAGGTGTTGACCTTGTTCCGGCAAACCTTGAGCTTTCAGCAATGGAATTTAACCTTGTAAACGCAATGAGCAGAGAAACTACACTCAAGAATTATCTGAGTCAAGTGAAGAACAGATATGATTATGTAATTATAGACTGTATGCCTTCACTTGGTATGGTTACTCTCAATGCTTTATCGGCGGCAGACAGTGTTATTATTCCGGTTCAGGCTCAGTATTTGCCTGCAAAGGGTATGACACAGCTTGTGCAGACCATTTCAAAAGTAAAGAAGTATATCAATCCGGATATTAAGATAGACGGTATGCTGCTTACTTTGGTGGATAGCCGAACAAACCTTGCAAAGAGTACGGTGGAAGCACTCAGGGCAAACTTCGGTAATCAGATAAGAATGTATCGAACACAAATCCCGATTGCCGTAAAAGCCGCTGAAACTTCTTCCAAAGGCAAGAGCATTTATGCTTATGAGCCAAACAGCACAGTGTCTAAGGCATACGCTGAATTTACAAAGGAGGTGTTAGCCGATGGCAGGAAGAAAGAGCGACTTCACTCTCACGAAGCTCGATGATTTATTTACCACGCAGGCACAGAGAGATGAAGAACAGCTTTCAAAAATCCGAGATATTCCATTGGAGCTAATTGATGATTTCCCCGACCACCCGTTTAAGGTCAGGGACGATGAAGATATGATGCAGCTTGTGGAGAGTGTCAAGGAAAGAGGAGTGATTACTCCGGCAACGGTAAGGCAGAAAGAGGACGGCAGATATGAACTTGTTTCAGGACACAGACGAAAGCGAGCTTGTGAACTGGCAGGATTTGAAACACTGAGAAGTGAGATTGTAGACCTGAACAGAGATGAAGCGACCATTTTAATGGTTGAAAGTAATTTCCAGAGGTCAGAGATATTGCCGAGTGAAAAAGCCTTTGCCTATAAAATGCGTTTGGAAGCAATGAAAAGACAAGCAGGCAGACCAAGAAAAGAAAATGTGTCCCCAGTGGGGACGAATTTACGAACTGATGAACAAATTGCACAGGAAACAGGGGACAGCAGAAATCAGATACACCGATATGTGCGTCTGACAAACCTTGTTCCTGAACTGCTTGAATTTGTTGATGAGGGGCGTATTAAAATGCGTCCTGCCGTAGAGCTTTCCTACCTTGATGAAGATTGCCAGCGTGATGTGGTTGACGAAATCGACCTGAATGACGCAACCCCGTCACACGACCAGACAATCCGTATGCGAAAGTTATTCAACGAGGGCAACCTTACAACCGAAGCAATCCACGCTGTTATGTCTGAGGAAAAGCCGAACCAAAAGGAAAAAATCGTGTTGAGGGGCGACAGAGTAAGACAGCTTATCCCGAAAAACATTCCCGTCAGTCAGACGGAGGATTTTGTCTGCAAAGCATTGGAGCATTACAACAAGTTTTTGCGTAATCGTGCAGAACGTGACAGCAGATAGCCTGAGTTACAGTTCCCCTTTCTCACACTCTAACCCCTTAGTTATACTTTTACCTACCGAAAATGATATATACTATCTCACTTGAATATAACTATCTCAAAGTATATGTCTATCTCTAAGGGGCAATCGCACAGTATGAACGGACTGGAGGTGTATGGTAAAATGAAAAATTAACGAAAAATCCGCATTTGTTTTTCGGCAGGTAAATCTTGTCGTAAAAGAAAATCCACAAAGGCACATCGTAGAGATACGGTGTGTTTTTCAATTTTTACAGGAGGAAACGCAATGATAAAGTCAAAATTCAAAAGAGTCACGTCGCTTTTCTTGGCGACCCTTATGTGTGTGACCACTTTTGCAGGCATTGGCTCGACAACAGCATATGCTGCTTCGGGAGAAAAAGCCGATGTTTATATGGTCGATTTCCCTCGTGATGGCGATGCTAATTACGATGGGGTATGGGGACATAGCAATTTGACCTTGAAAAATGGTTGGCATACCGGACGTTCCAATTTTACCAATCTTAAGGCTATTGGCTCATACTCAGGCAATGTTGCTTATTGTATTGAGCCGGGAATTTCGCTCAAGGTCGGTCAGACAATGAATAAGTATGACGAAAATTATTTTAATAACCTTGCATCCAACGGGGTTATTTCCGGAGATGAAATCCGTCTTTTCGTTGGTCGTATTTTACAGTATGGCTATCGTGGGACAATCTCGACATCTTGGAGGTCACAGAATGAAGCAGCAGCAAACAGCATTGCACAGGCTTATGCCACACAGCTTCTTATCTGGGAAACTGTTATCGGAGAGCGTGATGCAAACTTCAATCATGTAGCAGCCAGTGGTTGCAGCAATGTGAAAGATGTCATCAATGCAAAGCATCCGCTTCGCAATAAGATTTTCAGTTATTACAACAGTATGGTGCAGAGTGTACAGAACCATGCGACCATACCGAGCTTTTGTAATAAATCATCCGGTTCGGCAAAGACAATAGAACTTGAGTGGAACGGAAGCAAGTACACAACTACTCTGACAGATTCCAATAATGTGCTGTCCAAATATAATTTCAAGGCAAGCATCAGTGGAGTGAGCTTTTCAGTGAATGGTAACAAACTTACGGTTTCTATGGATACAGCACCGAGTAAGGAATTTACCATTACCGCAACCAAGAAAAATGCAGTCCGCAGAGGTGTGGTTGTATGGTCAGAGGGCAAACACGGTCAGAACTCCAGTGTGCAGGATGTTGTCAGCTATGCTCAGGAAGTAAGCGACAGTATCAACGGTTATGTGAAGATGAAAGTCAGCTATGGTTCTTGTCAGATTGTAAAGACCAGTGAGGACGGCAAGGTTGACGGTATCAACTTCACGATTACCGGAAACGGTATCAATCAGACAGTTACAACAGCTAATGGCGGTAAGTTCCAGATTGATAACCTTATGCCGGGTATCTATACTGTAACCGAGCAGGCATACGATAAGTACGAGCCGCAGGAAACACATAGAGTTACTGTTGTAGCAGGACAGGTTGCAAAGGTCACTTTCAATAACAAATTGAAGCGTGGCGACCTTCAGGTAGTGAAGTCCTCAGAAGATAACCTTGTTGAAGGTGTGAAGTTCCATCTTTACGGTACTTCTCTTTCCGGTGATGCTGTTGACCAGTATGCAGTTACAGACAAAAACGGTGTGGCAACTTTCAAAGATGTGCTTATCAGTGGTTCTGAACCATATACTCTTGAAGAAGTGGACACAGCTATCCGTTATGTTGTACCGAAAAATCAGACTGCACCAGTGAAGTGGAAAGAAGTAACCACAAGAAACTTCAACAATATTTTGAAGAAATTTACTGTAACAGTAACAAAGAGCGACGCTGAGAAAGGCGAAGCACAGGGCAATGCCAAACTTTCGGGAGCAGTTTACGGTATCTATAAGGGCGAAACGCTTGTAGATAAGTATGTTACTGATGAAAACGGTCAGTTCACTACTAAAGAATATGTTTGTGATACCGACTGGACAATCCGAGAAATTACACCGTCAGAGGGATATTTGCTTGATAAGACTATCCATGAAGTAGGTGCAGACCCGAAACTTTATGAGGTGGAACACAACCTTACTTCCAATGATGTAACCGAGCAGGTAATCAAAGGTAATGTGGCTATCATTAAACACACTGATGATGGAGAAACAAAGATTGAAACTCCTGAAAAGGGAGCTTCCTTTGAGATTTATTTGAAATCTGCCGGAAGCTATGACGCAGCAAATAAAGACGAGAGAGATACTATCGTTTGCGATGAAAATGGCTTCGGTCAGACAAAAGATATGCCGTATGGTATTTATACCGTACACCAGACTTCCGGTTGGGAAGGCAGAGAGATGATGGACGATTTTGATGTGTTCATTTCACAGAACGCACAGACTTATCGTTATCTCATCAATAACCGTAACTTCGAGAGCTTTGTCAATGTAGTTAAGGTGGACGCAGAAAGCGGAAAGAGTATTCCGTATGCAGGAGCAGGATTTAAGATTTACGACCCACAGGGCAATCAGGTCAAAATGACCTTTACTTATCCGACACCGACCACGATTGATGTGTTCTATACCGATGCAAATGGTTCTCTTGTCACACCTGAGAAATTGGATTACGGCAAGGGGTATTCTATCGTAGAGGTACAAGCTCCATACGGATATGTACTTGATGATACTCCGGTATATTTTGATATTACCGAAGAAAATTCCACAGAGGAAGGCGGCGTAACTGTTGTGAAAGTCAATAAGCCGAATATGGCACAGAAAGGTACTATCACGGTTGAAAAGACCGGAGAAGTATTTAGTGGTGTCAATGTAAGTGGTTCTGAGGACAGTGATGTTATCTATCAGCCTGTTTATGAAGTGGCAGGACTTGAGGGTGCAGTTTATGAAGTCCGTGCTGCGGAAGATATTAGCACACCGGACGGTACACTCCGCTATTCAAAGGGCGAAGTGGTAGATACTATCACAACAAGCTCCGATGGATTTGTTAAGAGCAAAGAACTTTATCTCGGAAAATACGAGGTCAAGGAAATTACCGCACCTTATGGAATGGTAATCAGTGGCGAAACACATACGGTTGAGCTTACTTACGCAGGTCAGAATATCTCTGTTACCGAAACTTCCACATCGTTCTATAACGAAAGACAGAAAGTTCAGGTAAGCCTTGCAAAAGCCATTGAAAAGGATAAGACATTTGGTATTGGCGACAACGGAGAAATCAAAAATATCAGCTTTGGTCTTTATGCCGCAGAAGATATTGTATCTGCAAGCGGTACAGTTATTCCGGCTGATGGACTGATTGAGATTGTCAGCGTAAATGAAAATGGAACTGCTGTTATGAAGTCAGACCTTCCGTTTGGCAAATACTATGTCAAAGAGATTGCAACCGATGAGCATTATGTTCTCTCTGATACGAAGTATCCGGTTGTGTTTGAATACGCAGGTCAGGATACCGCAACGGTTGAAATTAAAGTGAATGACGGAAAAGAAATCAAGAATGAACTTATCTATGGTTCTGTATCAGGTAAGAAGATTGACGAGAATGGAGCAGCACTTGAGGGTGCTGTTATCGGTATCTTCAAAGCCGAAGAAACAGAATTTACAAAGGATACTGCACTTATGACGACTACCTCTGCAAAAGACGGTAGTTTTTCTTTTGCAAAAGTTCCTTATGGCAAATGGATTGTAAGAGAAATCGAGCAGCCAAAGGGATTTGTTCTTGATGAAAAAGCGTATGAGGTCAATATCAGCAAAGCCGAGCAGGTAGTTGAAATTGAGATTGTCAATGAGTATGTTCACGGCAATATCAGACTCACGAAGATGGACGCTGAATATCCAGATAACAAACTTACGGGTGCAACCTTTGAGGTATATAAGGACACCAATGAGAACGGAAAGATTGATGATGGCGATGAACTTATCGGAAATCTTGAAGAAACCGAAACCGGAATTTATGAGATGAAAGAGCTGCTTTACGGAAAATATATTGTCCGTGAAACAAAAGCACCAGAGGGCTTCCTGCTTGATAAGGGAGAATACTCTGTTTTCATTGAGAAAGACGAAACAACTTATTCCGTTGAGAATAAGGCTGGTGTTGGATTTATCAATGAAGCTATGCGTGGAACACTGAAAATCGTCAAGACATCTTCAGATGGTAAGGTTAAAGGTTTTGCGTTCAGAGTAACCGGAGCAAACGGTTATGATATGACATTTGAAACAGATAAGAACGGCGAAATCGTGATTGAGGGACTTCGTATTGGCGAATATACCGTATCAGAAGTGGCAAACAATGCGTCTGCCGCATATATCACACCTGCCGACCAGAATGTTACTATCAAACTTGATGAAACAGCCGTTGTAAAAATGCACAATGAGTTAAGAGATACTCCGAAAACAGGAGATGATACCAATATGAAACTTTGGTATGTCCTTGCCGGACTTTCTGCTGTCGGTATCGCTGTAACTTCTGTTGTTGCACACAAAAAGAAGAAAAAGGAGAGTAACGAGTAATGGAAGCAAAGACAATTATCGCTATCGCATTAGTCGCCGTTATTGTCGGCGGCTTTATCTTTCTTCAGGTTAAAAACCGTAAGAAGTAAGTAACAAGCGAACATTAACCAGTCGGGGCAGAGCGTAAAAACTCTGTCCCTTTAATTTTTGGAGGAACATTATGAAACAACAGAAAACGGTGGAGAGCCGAGTGCTTGAAATCTTAAAGGAATGCCCGATGTCGAGGTATGATGATATGCTTCTCATTCTGCATTATTACAACCAATACGGATATATGCCTGCCGGAAATCTTCCGCTTGAGGATATTGTATTTAATTACAGAGCATACGGACTTCCTTGTTTTGAAACCATACGCAGGGCAAGGCAGAGAGTACAGTCCCTTTTTCCTGAGTATTCACGTAATCCGCAGAAAGAAGAACAGAGCGGCAGTATTTCTATTGTAATCAACATTAGCTAAGGAGGTATTTTCGTGAAAGACAAAGCAACTTTTCAGAATAAGGTCAAGGTGCTGAATAAACTCTTTGACTCCGGTTGTGATACGGAGAAAAAGTTGCAGCAGCTTGATATGGAAGCAATCCTGAAAATCCCGAATATCACGATTCCTGATATGGGTGTGATTATGGAGCTTCAGAAGAATACAAAGTCCGGTAAACTCTTTTCGTATTTGGGCGGCGGTTCTGATGAAGCGACAAAAATGAGAGGTAAGGAAAATGAAGCAACAGGAGAATAGAGCAGAGCCGCAGGAAAAGCAAATTCGATTTATAGACAGTCATTACAACTTAAAATTCTATATTCCCGATGGTGGAAAAATCAGGATTACTTTTCGTGATGGACACACAGCAGACAGAGTGTGCAAGTATATTGATGACTACCATTTGTATGTCGGAAATTGCTGCTATCATATATGCGAGTTTGCTGAAAAAATGGAGCTTAGTGGAAGCAAAGTTGAACCTATCAATCAATCTGAACCGTCAAAAAACAAGACCAGAAATAGAGAAAAACAGCGATAAGGAGGTGCAAGAGTAATGGCACGAAAATATGACCTTATTTCTGAGCTTTACAACCGCACCTGCAAAACGGTTGTGTCAAATCCTCAGAACTGGCAGGCATTCTTAGCTTCGGCTTGCCGAAATTATAAGTTACGTTATGACGAACAGCTACTTGTATATGCACAGCGACCTGATGCAACGGCGGTTCTTGAGATAGAGCAGTGGAACAAAATTTTTGGTAGATGGGTCAACCGAGGTGCAAGAGGTATTGCTGTTTTTGCTGATGAGAACCGTTCACGGCAAAGACTGACACATTACTTTGATATTTCAGATACTCACGAAAGCAGATATTCAAGAACAGTTCCGATTTGGGATATGCGTCAGGAATACGAAGCTGATGTGATTGAAACATTGGAAAGCACTTTCGGAGAGATTGAGAATAAGAGCAGTCTTGCCGAAGCAATTATGGGAGCAGCAAGAAATGCGGCAGAGGATAATATCCCTGATTATCTGCAAGACCTTTACTATGCAACCGAGGGCAGTTCCTTTGAGGAAGTGGAAGAGGATATTGTGGCTTTCATTTATAAAAATGTCGTGACAAATAGTGTGGCATATATGATGATGTCAAGGCTTGGCGTTGATACGGACGGTTATTTTGAACTTGATGATTTCAGAGATGTTACTAACTTCAATACGCAGGAAACACTCAATGCACTTGGATTTGCTACCAGTGATATTGCAGAAATGGGATTGACGGAAATATCTAAAACAATTACTGCACTCAATCGTCAAAATCGCATAATTGTCGGTCAGGACAGAAATGAATACAATAAGGTTGAAAATAACGACGAAAGGAGTTTGGACAATGAACGAACTGACCTACACGATGGTGGGCGATTACAGCCTTCCGAACCTGAAACTTCCACAGCAGCCGGAAGTGACGCTGGGCAGATACGCTCAGATGAGGAGAGAGTTTCTGAAGGAACATCACAGAGTCCTTTACTACAATCTCCTGACGAGGGGCGAACTGACACAGCACTTGGCGGAAGTGGAACAGAGAGCCAGCAAGATGGAGGAAACAATCCTGAGCCAGATGGCACAGAAAGAGGGAGTGACCGAACAGATGAAAGCGGAGGATATGATGAAATGGGTTCGTCTGATGAACTCCCTTCGCAGCTCGGCACAGGAAATCGTGAAAGCGGAAGTGATATTCGCTTAGAGTATTACGACAGAACGCACGAGGATAAAAGCCTTCCGTTCTTTGGACGTGATGAAGTAATCAATGAAATTCTCAGAACGACACCACATTTGTCAGCAAGTCTGGAAGAAATCAAAGATTATTATGAACGTAATCCTGATAACAAAGACCGCACAGAGTATATAAAGAGTATTTTCAATAATGATTATACCGAACTTACTTTAGAGGATGGCAGGACAGTAGGGTACAAGACCTTTGAAAACGTTCTGCATTTGTGGGAGGGCAAATACGACAGCAGAACCGCACAGAGCTTTTATGATTGGGCTGTTATTGCCCGACATTTTGAAGCTATGCGATTACTGGGAGAATTAAGTGACAGCATAAAACCATTACCGTCAATGGACGGTCAGATGACATTCATATTAGACGGTCGGGCAGAGGAAAAGAAAACCTCTGCCTTTGTTTTTTCTCAGGAGATTATCGACGCTGTTCTTGCGAATGGAAGCGGATTTTCTGAGGGAAAAATGCGTATCTATGAGCAGTTTGAAAAAAGCCTTTCTGCAAAAGAAAATGCCGACTTCTTGAAAAATGAATACGGTTGGGGCGGTTCTTATCCCGTCATAATCGGGGCAGGCATTGATGAGAGCCACGATGGAAAAGGTATTACGATTACGAAAGGCATCGGTAAAGAAAATCCACATATCACACTTTCGTGGTCGCAGGTGGAGAAGCGTATCGGGGAACTTATCCGAATGGACAGATACTTAAATCCAAAGGAAAAAGAACGCTATCCTCAGTGGCTTGAAAGTCAAGAGGAACACAGAGCCAAAATCGAGGAAACGAAAAGAAACCGTGAGATACTCTCTAATGCACCACCGGAGCAGGAACTAGCCGAAAAAGAACCTGAAGAAGCAGAACAGCCGCAAGATGTGCAGTATGAATATCATCTTGGCGATAAGGTGTATATCGGTGCTTCTGAGTACGAAATCTTATCTGTTGATGATGAGAGAGTAATGCTCTATGACTATGATATGCCACTGTTCAATAAGGAATTTTCACGCACAGAGTTTGACAGAAAAGTGCGTGAGAATCCGATGAATGAGCATTTGATTGTAAAGGAAGAACCTGCCGAAGAAAGAAATGAAAAAGAGCCTGAGCCGGTAGTTCCCGCTTGGGAGCAGAAGAAAAAAGTCAAAGGTTTTGACTTGCACCCTGATGTGCCTATGGCAGACCGTCATACCTTTAATCTCAGAGAAAATGAGGTTGAAACGGTTGGTAAAAAGGAACGCTTCCGCAGAAATATTATGGCGATACAGCTTCTTAAAAAATGTCAGGAAGAAAACAGATTTGCCACTCCTGAAGAACAGATTATCTTATCAAAGTATGTCGGTTGGGGTGGGCTTTCAGAAGCCTTTGATGAAAATAATTCAGCGTGGGCAACGGAATATCTGGAACTTTCTTCGGTATTAACACCGGAGGAATATGCTTCGGCAAGAGAAAGCACATTGACTGCGTTCTACACGCCGCCTGAAGTTATCACAGCCATTTATAAGGCAATGGAGCAGATGGGTTTTAAGGAAGGCAACTTGTTAGAGCCGTCCTGCGGTATCGGTAATTTCATCGGTATGCTGCCGGACACAATGCAGGACAGTAAGATTTACGGTGTGGAACTTGATACGATTTCCGCAGGGATTGCACAGCAGCTTTATCAGAAAACAACCATTGCGGCACAAGGATTTGAAGAAACCAATCTGCCGGACAGCTTCTTTGATGGAGTGATTGGCAATGTGCCTTTTGGAGATTTTAAGGTATCGGATAAAAGGTATGACAAGCATAAGTTCCTGATACACGATTACTTTTTTGCCAAGTCCCTTGATAAGTTAAGACCCGGCGGTGTGATGGCTCTTGTAACGAGCAAAGGCACAATGGATAAGGAAACTTTAGCAGTACGAAAGTATATTGCACAGAGAGCAGAGCTTCTTGGAGCAATTCGATTGCCGAATAATACCTTTAAGGGTAATGCAGGAACGGAAGTCGTTTCGGATATTCTTATCCTGCAAAAGCGTGACAGACTGATAGATATTGAGCCGGATTGGGTTCATCTTGATACCGATGAGAACGGAATTAAGATGAACTCTTATTTTGTGCAGCACCCCGAAATGATACTTGGAGAAATGAAAATGGTATCGGGGCGTTTCGGTATGGAAGCAACTTGTGTGCCGTATGAAAATGCAGACCTTGCAGCACAGCTTGATGAAGCAGTAGCAAACATTCACGGAGAAATCACGGAATATGAAACTGAGGAAGAACTGGAGGAGGAAGATAATTCTATTCCGGCAGACCCGACAGTGAGAAACTTTTCCTATACGTTGGTAGACGATAAAATCTACTATCGTGAAAATTCCCGTATGACTCCGGTGGAAGTGTCGGCAACCGCAGAGAACCGAATTAAGGGTATGATTGCCATTAGAAATTCCGTCAGAACGCTGATTGAATTGCAGACAGAAGATTACCCTGACAGCGAAATCAAAGCGGAGCAGGAGCGATTAAACAGACTTTATGATACCTTTTCAGGTAAGTACGGACTCATTAACAGCCGTGCAAATACTTCTGCTTTCTCGCAGGATAGTTCATTCTCTTTGCTTTCCGCATTGGAGATAATCGGAGAGGACGGAGAACTGGAGCGTAAGGCTGATATGTTTTCTAAGAGGACAATTAAGCCGCATACTCCGGTTACTTCTGTTGATACGGCAAGTGAAGCGTTGGCGGTATCTCTTGGAGAAAAAGCCACGATTGATATGGACTATATGATGGGGCTTTCCGGTAAATCGGAGAATGAAATCTTTGAGGACTTAAAGGGTGTTATCTTCCTAAACCCGCTTTATGAGTATGGAAATTCTTACGAACCGAAGTATCTGATGGCTGATGAATACCTTTCGGGTAATGTCAGGGAAAAGCTGAGGATTGCAAAGAACTCGGCAGAACTCTATCCGAAAGATTATAAGGTCAATGTAGAAGCACTTCAAAAGGTGCAGCCGAAAGACCTGACTGCAAGTGAAATTTCCGTGCGACTTGGTGCAACTTGGCTGCCACCGGACGATGTGCAGGAGTTTATCTTTCATTTGCTTGAAACACCACGCTATGCACAGTGGAATATCAAAGTTCACTTCTCTCCATTTACGAGTGAGTGGAATATTGAGGGCAAATCCTATGACAAAGGAAATGTAAGGGCATATAACACTTACGGAACTTCCCGCATCAATGCCTATAAGATTATTGAGGAAACGCTGAATTTAAAAGATGTGCGTATCTTTGATTATATCGAAGATGATGAGGGAAAGAAAAAGGCTGTCCTGAATAAAAAGGAAACAGCGATTGCTCAGTCGAAGCAGGAAATGATTAAGCAGGAATTTCAGGACTGGATATGGTCTGACCCTGAACGAAGGGAAAGGCTTTGCAAATCCTACAATGAGAAATTCAATAGCGTCAGACCTCGTGAGTATGATGGAAGTCATATCATCTTCAATGGTATGAACCCTGAAATTGAACTCAGGGAACATCAGAAAAATGCGGTTGCCCATATCCTTTACGGAGGAAATACGCTTCTTGCACACGCAGTCGGAGCTGGAAAAACTTTTGAAATGGTAGCGGCAGCACAGGAGTCGAAAAGGCTTGGGCTTTGTAACAAGTCACTGTTTGTTGTACCAAATCACTTGACCGAACAATGGGCGGCTGAGTATTTGCAGCTCTATCCGGCGGCGAATATCCTTGTCGCAACAAAGAAAGATTTTGAAACCAAGAACCGTAAAAAATTCTGCGGCAGGATTGCAACTGGAGATTATGACGCAGTTATCATCGGACATTCACAGTTTGAAAAAATCCCGATGTCCATTGAAAGACAGAGGGCAATCTTAGAACAGCAGCTTGAGGAGATAACCGGAGGAATTGCGGAACTCAAGCGAAACCGAGGGGAAAACTTCTCCATAAAGCAGCTTGAAAAGTCAAAGAAATCTATTAGGCAGAAACTTGATAAACTCAATGACCAGACGAAAAAAGATGATGTTGTAACCTTTGAGGAACTTGGTGTAGACAGACTTTTTGTTGATGAAAGCCATTATTACAAGAACCTTTATCTTTATACAAAAATGCGTAATGTGGGCGGTATCGCACAGACGGAAGCACAGAAATCTTCCGACCTCTTTATGAAGTGTCGTTACCTTGACGAGATTACCGGAGGACGAGGAACCGTATTTGCAACGGGTACACCTATCTCAAACAGTATGGTGGAACTCTACACGATACAGCGATATTTGCAGTACAACACGCTTGTGAAAAATGGGTTGCAGCACTTTGATGCCTGGGCTTCCACTTTCGGAGAAACCATTACGGCAGTGGAACTTACACCGGAAGGAACAGGATACAGAGCAAAGACAAGGTTCGCAAAATTCTATAACTTGCCTGAACTAATGGCGATGTTCAAGGAGATAGCGGACATTAAGACAGCGGATATGTTGAACCTGCCAGTACCGGAAGCAAAGTACCATAACATTGCAGTAAAGCCGTCAGAAATGCAGAAAGAAATGGTTGCTTCCCTTGCAGAGAGAGCCGAGCAGGTGCGTGGCGGCGGTGTGGATTCAAGCATAGATAATATGCTGAAAATCACGAATGACGGAAGAAAACTGGCTCTTGACCAGCGTATGCTAAACGATATGCTGCCTGATTTTGAGGGCAGTAAAATCAATGCCTGTGTCAATAACATCTATCGGATATGGAAAGAAAATGCCGACAAGAAATCGGCACAGCTTGTGTTCTGCGACTTGTCTACTCCGAAGAATGACGGCACATTTTCTGTCTATAACGACATTAGGAAGAAGCTGATTGAGAGAGGTATTCCTGAAAGTGAAGTGAAGTTCATACACGAAGCCGACACGGATATGAAGAAAAAAGAACTGTTCCAAAAGACCCGCAAGGGAGAAGTCAGGGTGCTTCTTGGCTCTACTCAGAAGATGGGAGCAGGAACGAATGTACAGGACAAACTTATCGCACTTCACGACGTGGATTGTCCGTGGCGACCTTCAGATTTGGAGCAGCGTTCCGGTAGAATTGTCCGTCAGGGCAATGAAAATCCGCAGGTAGATATTTACCGCTATGTAACAGAGCAGACCTTTGATGCATACCTCTATCAGCTTGTGGAAGGTAAGCAGAAGTTCGCAAGTCAGATTATGACGAGCAAATCTCCGGTCAGGTCGGCAGAGGATATTGATGAAACCGCACTGTCCTATGCGGAGATAAAAATGCTTGCAACAGGTAATCCATATATCAAAGAAAAGATGGACTTAGACATTCAGGTGCAGAAGCTGAAGATGTTAAAATCCAATTTCTTATCGGAGAAATACGGACTGGAAGATAAGGTCATCAAGTTCTACCCACAACAGATTGCTTACTTAAAATCCCGTGTAGAGGGACTTACAAAAGATGTTGAAACAGCAAAATTACACCCGAAACCGATAGACGAGCAGCCGCTTGGAATGATGGTATCGGGTGTTTCTTATTCCGAAAAAGCCGAAGCAGGTCAGGCAATCATCAATGCCTGCAAGTCAATGAACAGTCCCGATGCGATACCACTTGGCGAGTACCGTGGCTTTCAAATGGAACTGTATTTTGATACGGTGCAGCGTAATTATGTTGTGAAACTGAAAGGCGAAACGAGCAGAGATGTACCGCTTGGCGACGATGCTCACGGTAATATCGTGAGAATAGATAACGGCATAGAACGCTTTGAGGAAGCACTTGCTGATACGAAAAACAGCCTTGAAAATACGGAGAAGCAGTTTGAAACAGCGAAGCAGGAAATCGAAAAGCCGTTTGCAAAGGAGGAAGAATTGAGGGCAAAAACTGCTCGACTTGATGAGCTGAATATCCTGCTCAATATGGATAAAAAGGAAAATGAGATTGTCGGCGGAGAGCCTGATGAGGGCGAAGCAGTCGGCGGCAGAAAGGAGAAATCGTATGAGAGATAAACAGGAAGGCGGTGGTCGATATGCCTTTTATCGCACCTGAGTTAATCATTCAGGCGAAGCAGATGGACTTATTAACCTACCTGAAAAATTATGAACCGTATGAGCTGGTTAAGTTTTCAGGTAACACCTATTGCACCAGAACCCACGATAGTTTGAAGATTTCAAACGGGAAATGGATATGGTGGTCGAGAGGTATCGGTGGCAGGAGTGCTTTGGATTATCTGATTAAGGTTAAAGGTTACAGCTTCCTTGAAGCGGTGGAAACCATTATCGGACACACAGCGATTCAGGCTCCGGACTATGAAAAACCACAGCCAAAAGAGGAAAATAAACCGCTTCTTCTCCCTGAAAAATGTGCTTCCAACAGAGTGATTACAGAGTATCTTTTCGGGAGAGGAATAGATTTTGAAATCATCAATTACTGTATCTCTAATGACCTTATCTTTGAGAGCCTGCCGTATCACAATGTTGTGTTTGTAGGCTATGACGAGAAGAAAGAACCCAAATATGCAGCCTACCGTTCCACGAATAAGCGTAGGATTATGGGCGATTGCAGTGGCAGTAAAAAAGATTATTCTTTTCGGCTTGGTAAGGAAAACTTGGAGGAAGTACACCTCTTTGAGTGTGCCATAGACCTGTTATCCTATGCCACGCTTGCGAAGCTGAACGGGCAGGATTGGAAAGAAATGAGCTTTGTTTCGCTGTCCGGGGTGTATTCTCCGGCAAAGAAAATTGAGGACAGTAAAGTGCCGATTGCACTGGAAAAGTATCTTGGCAGTAACCCATCTGTCAGGAAAATCCGTATCCATTTTGACAATGATATAGCGGGCAGAAAGGCAGCACAGACCTTAAAAACTATTCTGCCGGATAAGTATGAAATCGTTGATGAGCCACCAAAAGCAGGTAAGGACTTCAACGATTTTCTTTGTATGCGGATGGGAATTTACAATAAAAAAACACACGAAAGGAATGAAGAACGATGAATGATTCTAAGATTAAAGTTCTCTTGGTAGAACCGGAAAAGTACCCGAAGGAAATTGTAATCGACGACAGTCTGGAAGCAATGCAGGAGGTTGTCGGAGGGGATATTGAGGAATATATGCCCTTTGATGATGACGTTGCAATCATCTGTAATGAGGAAGGAAAGATGAGAGGACTTCCGCTTAATCGTGCTGTTTATGTGCAGGACAACGATAAGAAAGAGATGGTTGATATTATCTGCGGCAAGTTCTTTATCTGTTATGCACCGCCTGAGAGTGAGAGCTTTCAGAGCTTGCCGGACGATATGATGAAGAAGTATAAGGAACAGTTCAAGTATCCTGAACGCTTTTCTAAGGAAGTGGGCGGCAATATCGTGACT
>OHVN01000361.1_pt1 | contig 16775 bp, 15 predicted proteins | sample 1579481 | NCBI WGS metagenome assembly OHVN01 (sample SAMEA3882532, study PRJEB24775) | human gut metagenome | biome: human-associated habitat; feature: intestine environment; material: feces | place: Netherlands | collected 2009/2010 | reverse complement strand
GCAAAGTAAAAAGGGGCTGTGAAGAAATGAGGATTCATTTCTTCACAGCCCCTTTGGGCATGCGCTATTTCATAAAGCTGCTCTCTTACAGCAGACCACCGTAATTTTCAAGCATCTGACGTACCTTTGCTTTTTCTGCTTCAGTCGGTTCGACCATCGGCAGACGGAAGTGTCCGCCAGGCTGGCCGACCAGATTCGTAGCTGTTTTGACAGGAGTCGGGCTTGCCGTAAAGAACATGCCTTTGTTGATCTCATACATCTTGAGGTGCAGCTCTCTGGCTTTTGCAAGATCGCCTTTTTCAAAAGCATCCACCATAGCGAGCATGTCATCCCCGATGACATGTGCGGAAACGGAAATGATGCCTACGCCGCCGGCAAGAAGAACAGGCAGTGTGAATGCATCATCACCGCTGTAGATCATGAAGTCTTCCGGAAGAAGCGCTTTTTCCTTGGTGACCTGATCCCAGTTGCCGGTTGCATCTTTGATGCCGACGACATTCGGGCATTCATCCACGATTCTCTTGATGGTTTCCGGCTGGATAGACACGCCGGTTCTGCCCGGTACGTTGTAAAGAACGAGCGGCAGATCTACGCCTTTGGCGACAGCCGTGAAGTGCTGGTACATCCCTTCCTGGTTCGGTTTGACATAGAAAGGAACGATCACCAGCGCGCAGTCAATGCCCGTTTCCTTGGCTTTGTTGCCGAATGCAATGGTATCTGCGGTGCTGATGGTACCGATATTGCCCATGACAGGCACTTTCTTGCCTTCCGCGCGTTTGCCGACAGCATCTACGATAAGGGTATACAGTTTCAGCTTTTCTTCTGCGGTCATGGTAGCACCTTCGCCGGTGGTTCCACCGACAAGGAGGCCCTCAGAGCCATGAGCAACGAGGTGCTTTGCAAGAGCGACAGCACTTTCGTAGTCAACAGCACCATCTTCTGTGAACGGAGTAATCATAGCCGTAATGACGCGGCCAAACTGAGCAGTTGCCATAGTTGTATCTCCTTTGGATCTTTATCTTTGAACTAGGGATTAGGGATTAGAAGTGACTGGTGACTGGTGACTTCAATGCCACTTTCGGGCATCGCCCCGTTTTCGTCATCCTGAGCGGAGGGAAACGACGTTTATTCGGATAGCCTCAGCCAGAGCTGATGAGATCTGAGTCGAAGGATCTCGGCGAAGCCGCCACCTTCATTCCTCATTCGAGCAAAGCTTTCATTCACAATCAAGGGACAGAACGTCCCCGGGGCTAACCCTGAACCCATCAACCATTTTTATAACATATCATGCGCGATCATATATTCTGCAATCTGCAGGGTATTGAGCGCTGCGCCTTTTCTGATCTGATCGCCGGACACCCAGAGGTTGATGCCATTCGGATTCACGAGATCCTTGCGGATACGACCGACAGCTACATCTGTTTTATCAGAGGTATCAAGAGGCATCGGGTAGATCATATTCTTTACGTCATCGACCAGTTCAGCGCCCTCGAAGTCTTCGATCGCTTTCTTCACCTGTTCGACGGTGAGCGGCTCTTCGGTTTCTACATAGATAGACTCCGCATGGCTTCTTGCGACCGGCACACGAACAGCCGTCGGGGTGATGCCGATCTCCGCATCATGCATGATCTTATGAGTTTCATTCACCATCTTCATTTCTTCCTTGGTGTAGTCATTATCAAGGAAGATATCGATCTGCGGGATCAGATTGTATGCGATCTGGTAATGTTTCGGAAGGCTGGCCGACGGAAGGATCTTTGGTTCATAATTCTCGCCTTTAGCAAAAGCGGCAGCTTCTTCATAGAGCTCATCGATGCCTTCTTTGCCCGCACCGGATACCGCCTGATAGGTGCTGACGACGATGCGTTTGATGCGGGAAAGGTCGTAAATCGGCTTCAGTGCCATCAGCATGATGATGGTGGAGCAGTTCGGATTTGCGATGATGCCTTTGTGCTTTGCAATATCCTCCGGATTGATCTCCGGAATGACGAGCGGTACTTCCGGATCCATGCGGAAGGTGGAGGAGTTATCAATGACTACAGCACCGCGTTTGGCTGCTTCCGGTGCCAGCGTCTTGCTGATGCTGCCGCCTGCGAAAAGAGCCACATCAATGTTTTCAAAAGATTCCGACTTGGCTTCCTCTACCGTATATTTCTTGCCGCAGACCATGAGCTTCTTGCCTGCACTGCGTTTGGAGGCCAGAAGCTTCAGGGAAGCGAACTGGAAATTTCTTTCTTCAAACAGACGGATAAATTCCTGTCCGACGGCACCAGTAGCACCAAGGACGGCGACGCGCGGGAGTTTACTCATAGTCAAGCACCTCATTCCAAATAATTTTCAAGTCCATAAACAAAGCCTTTGACCGTCATGCACTTTTTGCAGGCAAGCATGACGCCCGGCATAAAGGATTTGCGATCCAGAGAATCATGACGCAGTGTCAGGATCTCCCCATAGCCACCAAAGAGGACTTCCTGATGTGCCACATAGCCGGGGAGGCGGACAGAGTGAATGGTGATCCCTTCGTATTTGCCGCCGCGAACGCCCGGCAGGCTTTCCTTTGTTTCATCCGCTTCCGGTTCCATGGTGCGGGCAGCTGCCATTTTTTCGGCAGTCAGCTTCGCTGTGCCGGAAGGAGCATCATATTTATGATTGTGATGGAGCTCGATGATTTCTGCATTCGGCATGTATTTGGAGATCTCAGCCGACACCTTCATCAGAAGGACTGCGCCCAGAGAGAAATTAGGCGCAACAAGTCCATTGGCACCTGTCTTTTCGGCAATGCCGGCGAGTTCCTCTCTCTGCTTCGCCGTGAGGCCGGTCGTTCCGATAACGATATTGACCCCATTTTCAAGGACATACTTTGCATTTTCATAAATGACCTTCGGACTGGTGAAATCAACGATCACATCCGGCTTGCCCTTGGCAAATGCTTCTTCCAGCGTCTTGTCAATGGTCATCCCATTGTGTCCGATTCCGATCACTTCTCCCAGATCTTTGCCAGCTGCACCGATATCGACGCCGCCGCAAAGCTCCAGACCATCTTCCGCAAGGACTGAGCGGACGACCTCGCTGCCCATACGTCCTGCAGCCCCATTCACTAATACACGAATCATTCTGACTCCTCCTTTATCGCAAGTGAGGACACAGATCCCCCACCGCTTTTGAATAGATTTAAGTCAATGGTAGTATAAAAATGAAAATGCGTCAATAGGTGAATTTCGATAGTTGCATCATTTGATGAGATTTGAGTATCTTGGAAAGAAGCTCCATGGATCAGCGCCCATGGCAGCGGACTCGAAGGCTTCAAATGTCTACAAGTCCTTTTGCGAGCTTCGCTGCGCTCATCAAAAAGAGCGTCTGCTTCCTTACCGCATCTTTCCTATTGATCTTCATAAACCCATAGCCACTGTTTCGCCCCTGATTTTTCAAAATAAAAAAGCCGTACTCTTTCGAGTACAGCTCTTTATGTTTAGATTATTCACCTACAGGATAAACACTGACCTGTCTCTTATCTCTGCCGAGACGTTCGAAAGCAACTCTGCCTTCTGCGACTGCAAAGAGCGTATCGTCCTTGCCAATCTTAACGTTCAGACCCGGATGGAGATGGGTGCCTCTCTGGCGAACGATGATGTTGCCAGGTTTAGCGATCTGACCTGCGTGCATTTTGGTTCCCAGGCGCTGCGCATTGGAGTCGCGGCCGTTCTTTGTGCTGGAAACACCTTTTTTATGAGCGAATAACTGAAGATCAAACAGTAACATGTAATTCACCCCTTTGCCGTTATAATTTTAAGTTTATCAGGATACTGCTCCTGAATGGCTTCCAAACCATGAACCATGGTTTCTATCAGAATCTGGCTCTTTTCATTCGCATGCGACTGAAGATCCACATTCATGAAGCCGGATCTCGAATCAAAAGTCCCATCCATCTGCAGGATATCCTGCAATCCGGCAGCCATCGTCAGTGTGATCGCTGACACCGCTGCACAGATGAGATCGTACTCATTATCTTCCCTCGCCCCATCGGCATGGCCGGTAATGGTAAATCCCTGATAGAGCCCTTCGACTAAATGTAGTCTTGCGGTAATCATTAGCCTTCGATCTTTTCGATCTGAACCTTGGTGAAAGGCTGACGATGACCCTGGCGACGACGGTAGTTGGACTTAGCTTTGTATTTGAAAATACGAATCTTAGCGCCTTTACCCTGTTCCAGAACCTTGCCAGTAACCTTTGCGCCTGCAACGGTTGGCTGACCGATCTTTACGCTGTCGCCGGATACGAGAAGAACTTCATCAAAAGCTACTTCTGCGCCTGCTTCAACGTCCAGTTTTTCAATGGTAATGACTTTGCCTTCTTCAACGCAGTACTGTTTACCACCGGTTTTGATAATTGCGTACATGTGTGCACCTCCTCTTTACTATACTCGCCGAATATGGCAGCTTACGAAAGCATTTACGGAGCCGTCTCCGTGCGGTTGCGTCATGGCACCTTGTACAATGACTTGATTATTTTAGCAGAAATAAAAATAGATGTCAAATATTTTTTTGACATCTTAGAAAAAATGGCGGGGCAGCCCTTGGAGTGTGCTGCCCTTTGACTGTGGATGAAAGCTCTGCTCGAATAAGGAATGAGGAATGAAGGTGGCGGCTTCGCCGCGAAGTATATATGGGGCGATGCCCGAAAGTGGTATTCAAGTCACCCGTCAGTTGAGACTCCTAATCCCTAGTTACCAGCTGCCGCTCATTTTTTATAGTCATCCATCAGCTTCTGGATTTCTGCCTTCACGATGTCATTGAGCTCGGCCACCTTCTCATCGGTCGGGCGCTGCTTTTTGACCTCGATCGGCTTTCCGATGAGGACGGCCAACGGACCATTCTTACGAGGCAGATCCATCGTGCCAAGGACAGCGACAGGAATGACCGGAGTGCCGGTCATGAGTGCGAGGGATGCCATGCCCGTGTGGAAACGGCCGAGTCCTTCTCTCTTAATGCGGGTGCCTTCCGGGAAAATGCCGAGGGGATTGCCCTCCTTGATCTCCTTGATGGCCTGACGCACAGCAGCGCGATCGACGCTGCCGCGCTTCACCGGGAAAGTGCCGAACTGACGGATCAGCCAGCCGAAGAGTGGATTTTTGAATAGCTCTTCTTTCGCCATGTAGTGGATGATGCGGGTATTAAAAGCCACGCCGACGACAGGGGGATCCCAATAGCTTTTATGGTTCGGTGCAACGATGATGGCCCCGGCCTTTGGCACATTCTCCCGCCCTTCGACCTTGAGCCCGAATATGACGAAGAAGAAGAAATTTAAGATGGCTCTGACAATAGCATAGCCCATAGAATTCACCTCGTTTGAAAATGGTGGTCGGCTGTTAGCCGTTTGCCGTTGATAAGGCGCAAGAAGACAGGGAGGCTATAAGACTTCAGACTTTAGACTTCAGATTTCTGATGTTTGACTTCTGATGTCTCCCAATCTCTATGTCCAGCCCTTGATCCCTAGTCACTAGTCACTTACTTGCTAAACCCCGGAAATTTCTTCTCACAGATGGCGATCATAGCTTCTGCGGTGCCTTCGAGCGTAAGGTCGCCATTATCAAGAAGGATGGCGTCCTCTGCCTGCTTCAGCGGGGAGATCTCCCGGTGGCTGTCCATGTAGTCGCGCTTTGCCACATCGGCTTCGATGTCTTCGAGCGAAAGCTCCGGGTGCTGGGCTTCGAGCTCTTTGAAGCGGCGAAGTGCACGGGTGTGGACGGAGGCGGTGAGGAAGATCTTCACATCGGCCTTCGGCAGGACAGTCGTCCCGATGTCACGGCCGTCAAGAACGATGCCGCCCTTTTCGGCCTGGCGGCGCTGGATGGCGACCATCGCCGTGCGCACGCCGCCGATGGCGGAAACTTCCGATACATGCCCGGAGACTTCCGGCGTGCGGATGAAGGGTGTCACATCTTCGCCATCCACGATGACGTGCATGGCATCCATGCCGGGCTTCACTTCCATATCGAGGGCTTTTGTCATAACGGTGATCTCCTCCGGATCTGTCAGCCCCTTCTTCAGGGCTTCATAGGTGACGGCGCGATACATCGCTCCGGTATCGAGATAGGCATAGCCAAGGCGTGATGCAAGGATCTTCGATACGCTGCTCTTGCCGGCCCCCGCCGGGCCGTCGATGGCGATGGATAATTTTCGCATAAATGATGATCTCCTTTATATGAATTGGTTGGTTCAGGGTTAGCCCGTAGGGCGTGCCGTTCCTTGCTTACGATTGAAATTCTCACTTGAATTAGAAATGAGAAATGAGAAATGGTGGTGCGGCGCGAAAAATAATGAAGCGCCGCAGAATTTTGATAGCGCTTCGCGACGTTGTCATCTCGAGCGTAGCCCTCGTTCTTCCTTGCAGAATGGTCAGTGTGCCAACTGCGCTATTTCAATCACTAGTCACTCGAGGCACTTAATCCCTGCTTTCACACATCCATTGTTTATCGCTCTGCAAGGAAGATTTCTCGCTTCGCTCGAAATGACGATGCGGGAGTCTGAAGTCTTTTATTCACCAGTCCCCCTGCGCCCCTAATCCCTAGCCACTAGTCACCAGTCACTAGTCACTAGTCACTAATGATGCAGCTGCACTTTCCGCTGCCAGATGTCCGGTCGAGAAGGCCGCCTGCAGATTGTAGCCCCCGGTGAAGGCGTGGATATCAAGGACTTCTCCTGCGAAGTAGAGCCCTGCCACTTTCTTTGATTCCATGGTGGACGGATTCACTTCTTTGACGGAGACGCCGCCGGCTGTCACGATGGCTTCCTCGATGGGACGAGTGTCTGTGATGGTGAGCTTCATGGACTTCATCGTCTGCACGAGGGACGCGCGCTGGGCTTTCTTGAGCTCGCTGACAGGAAGGTCCCGAGGGATACCTGCCAGTGAGAGCACGACGTCGATCATGCGATGCGGGAGAAGCTCGACAAGAGCGCCGGCCATCTGCTTCAGGTGATGCTTTTCCAGATCTCTCAGGACACGCTTATCGAGAATTTCTTGCGTGAGCGCAGGCTTGAGATCGAGCGTCGCTTCTACGGGATGTCCCTGTGAGAGCCAGAGGGAGGCTTTATCCGAGAGGGAGAGCACGATGGGGCCGGTGATCCCGAAATGGGTGAATAGCATCTCTCCGAATTCCTCTGCCTTCCTGCGCCCGCCGGCGGAAAGAGACAGTGTGACATTCTTGAGCGAGAGCCCCTGCAGGTCCTTCGGCCAGCTTTCCTTCGTGACGAGAGGGATGAGGGCAGGACGGATGGTCGTGACCTTGTGCCCGATCTCCCCGGCCATCCGATATCCGTCTCCCGTCGAGCCCGTACGCGGGTACGAAGCGCCGCCGGTCGTCAGGATCACGGCATCGGCATCGTATGATCCCTTCTTCGTGACGACGCCCTTCGCCCTGCCGTCTATGACAACGATATGAGACACCGGCTCCTCCAAGTGAAGCTCGACCTTCTTTTCTCTGAGAAGGCGCATGAAAAGGTGGCGCACCTCCTGTGCATCATCGCTGGCAGGGAAGACACGTCCGCCGCGCTCGACCTTGGTCGCAAGACCGTAGCCATGGAGCAACTCCAGCAGGTCTTCATTCGAGAAGGCTTCGTAGGCACTGTAGAGAAATTTCCCATTGCCCGGTGTCTTCCCTATAAAATCCATGATGGGCGCGCTGTTTGTCAGATTGCAGCGGCCTTTGCCGGTGATGCCCATCTTCAGGCCGACCTTCGGCATTTTTTCAAAGAGCATGACCTTGGCTCCCCGATCCGCTGCCGTGACAGCGGCCAGAAGTCCCGCCACGCCGGCTCCGATGATGGCGATTTTTTTATTTGTGGAGCTCATACAGTTTCTTGACCTCCTCCAAGGACAGGCGGCGGTATTCCCCGCGGGAAACGCCGGCAAGCGTCAGGAAGCTGTACTGCACGCGCTTCAGTCCGAATACAGGATAGTGGAACGCCGCCATCATTTTACGGATCTCACGGTTCTTCCCTTCGTGGAGCGTCATGCGTACCTTTGTCTTATTCTTCTCCTTGTCATAGCTCAGGACTTCGATCTCGCACGGTGCAGTCACTCCGCTGTCGATGCGCACGCCCTTCGACATTTTATCTGCCAGCTTCAGTGAATATTTCCCACGGACCGTGACTTCATATATCTTTTTGACCTCATGCTTCGGATGCGTCAGGATATTGTCGAGCTCGCCGTCATTCGTCATGAGGAGCAGTCCTTCGGAGTGATAGTCAAGACGTCCGACAGGGAAAATGCGCTCACGTATATTTCTGAAATAGTCCATGACCGTGCGCCGCCCCTGCGGGTCGGTGACAGACGTGATGACATTATCCGGCTTGTAGAAGAGGAAATAGCGTTTCCGCTCAGGGCGGATGCGTTCTCCGGCGACCTCTATGCGATCGGAAACGGGATCGGCTTCGCTCCCCAGCTCGCGGATGACCTTGCCATTCACACGGACCTGTCCCGCTGCGATCAATTCTTCAGCCTTGCGGCGGGAGCAGATGCCCGCATGGCTCAATACCTTCTGTAAACGTTCTTTCAAAATAGTTCTCCTTCTTCCAGTCCTTCTCGCCAGCGCATCCGAAGCTCATTCACATCGGAAAGCCCGGTGCAGGCGAGGAAACGCTTCGTCGTACCATAAAGGATCGGCCGTCCGGGTATATCCAGACGTCCTCTTTCTTCGATGAGGCCCTTCTCCATGAGGAGCCCCAGCACACGGCCTGCCGTCACGCCGCGGATCTTCTCGATCTCGACTCGCGTCACAGGCTCTTTGCAGGCCACCACCGCCAGCGTCTCCAGCGCCGCAGCCGAGAGCGGCGTCTGTTTCCCCAGAAGGGAGGAGAGCCAGGTGTCATATTTCTTTTTTGTCGCCAGCATGTACCCCGCGCCCGTGTGATGGAGCGTCAAACCGGAGTCTGGCTTTTCATATTTTTCAGACAGCAGCGTGAGTGCTTTCTCGATCATCTGAGAGTCTTCGCCCACGGCCTTTGCCATGTCGGTCAGAGAGACAGGGCTCCCCTTCGCAAAAAGAAAGGCTTCGATGAGCGCTGACAGCTGAAGCAATGTATTTGTCATAAATGTCCTTTTTGAGATCGAGGGTCAAGAGGAATGGGAGCCGCAGGTCTCTTGCCTTCAGCGGGCGCAAAAAGCGCAGCTTTGCCTATCATCCTTTGAAAGCACCGCAGCATATGGATCCCCACTGCCAAGCCCCTTATGCCGCCCTCATTCCTCATTCCTGATCCTCTTTGCGCTTTCGCCGCTTACAATTTCCAGTCCCCCTGCGCCTTCGATCACGCCAGCCTCGCCAAGGCGAATCAGCTCAAGGAGTGCCACGAGTGTGACGGCGAGGCGGAGGCGTGTCTTCAGCCGCCGGAAATACTGCGTGAAGTCCACACGATGAAGGCAAGAGAGTGTCTCTTTCAGCGTCTCCATCTCCTGCTCCATCGACACCTCCTCGGGGGCGAGGATCTCTTCCTTCTCTTCATGGAGAGAGTCATAGAGCGAGAGGAAGGCCGCACGCAGCTTCAGGAGGGATATCCGCCCCTGATACAGCCCGCCCTTCACAGCCTCGGGCTCTTTCTTCCAGTACGGCCTTTCGGCATCGATGAGCGCCTCGATGCGTCCCTTGATCTCCTTCATCCGCTTGAATTCTTCGAGTGACCTCGCGAGCTCGGCTCTCGGGTCCTCCGTCTCATTGTCTGCCTCCTGCCTCCGCTTCGGGAGCAGCATCCGCGACTTGATGAAGATGAGTGTCGAAGCCATGGCGAAGAAGCTGCTTGCCAGCTCCAGATCGAACGCCTGCGCCCTCCTGAGGTAAACGAGATACTGCTCGGTGATCTCATGGATCGGTATGTCGTGAATATCGATCCGATTCTTCGTCACAAGGTGCAGCAAAAGATCCAGCGGCCCTTCGAAGACAGGGAGATTCACCTGATATTCTTTTTCGATCGCTCCCGCCTCCTTGCGCATACGACCCCATCATGAATGTACTCTATTATATTATCATAAATCGAATCATTTGTTGATAGGATTATAGGTTCAGGATTAGCCCATGGGGCGGGGCGTCCCTTGATTGCGGATGAAAGCTCTTCTCGCCAGTTAGGAGTGAGGAGTGTTGGTGCGGCGCATAAAAATCAAAAGCGCCGCAAAGTATAAATAGCGATGCCATGAGCTGGCATGCCAGTCACTAGTCACCAGTCACTTGAGACTTCTAATCCCTAGCCACTCATCCCTAGCTACTTACCCCTACTTTCAAACTTCAAAGTTCATGGTTAGCCCCTAGGGCGTGCTCCCCTTTGACTCCGAATGAAAACCCTGCTCGAACGAGGAATGCTGGTGGCGGCTTCGCCGCGAGTATATATGTGTCGATGCCCGAAAGTTGCATTCAAGTCACCAGCCTGAACCTTACACCCATAACTTATGTTACAATACCTCTAAAAGGAGCTGATACCTATGAACGATCCCCACCACCTTCCCCCCTTCACGAAAGCGCTTTTGGACTTTGCGAAAGAAGCGCGCGATGATTTCTGTACGCCGGGACACCACAGCGGCGCACTGTTTGATGAAATCCCTGAAGGACGCGCCTTTGTCTCCGCGCTCGGTGAAGGCGCTTTTACAGCGGACATCTCGGACTCTTCTTCCGTCATCGGGGATCCGTCCTCTCACGAAGGCGTCTCCGGAGAGGCAGAAGCCCTCGCTGCGAGCGTGTATGGGAGCGACCGCTGTTTCTTCGTCTTAGGCGGCACCTCCGCCTCGAACCGCATCGCGATCAGCGCGCTCGTCTCAGAGGGCGACCTCATTCTTTTCGACAGGAATAACCACAAGTCTGCCTCGCAGGCCGCACTCGCCGCCGCAGGCGGACTTCCTGTCTATCTCGCCTCCGAGCGAAATGAAAGCGGCATCATCGGCGGACTGACGGAAGAAACGCTTGACCCCGTCCGCCTCCGCGAGAAAGCGGCCAGGCTCTCGCCCGCCGCAGGGAAAAAGCAGCGCCCCTACCGCCTTGCCTGCCTCCAGCTCTCCACCTATGACGGCCTCTTTCTGAATGCCAGAGAGCTTCTTCGCCGCATCGGCTCACTCTGCGACTACATCCTCTTCGACGGCGCATGGGCCGGCTACGAAAATTTCCTCCCACTCCTTCAGGATTCTGCCGTTCTCACCTTCCCCCTAACGAAAAACGATCCCGGCATCCTTGTGACGCAGTCCGTCCACAAGCAGCTTGCCGGATTCTCCATGACGAGCCAGCTTCACAAGAAGGACAGCCACCTGCGGGGGATGGCGCGCTATCTCGAGGATGACGTCCTGCAGGCTGCCTTTCTCATGCATATATCGACCTCCCCTTACTATCCGCTCCTTGCCGGGCTGGAAATGAATGCGTACCTGCACCAGAAGAAAGGAAAGGAGCTCTGGCAAGAAGCCGCGATCACGGCGACAGAGCTGAAGAGATCCATCCTCAAGCGCTGCCGCTTCCTTCGACCATTCACCGCTCCCACGGTGCGCGCCGCTTCCTGGGACGCTCACCCGACAGAAGAGATCCTCTCAGATCCCGCCTTCTTTGCGATTTCCCCCAAAGACACCTGGCACGGCTTCCCCCATATCGCAGAAAATCTCTACCTCACCGATCCCTGCAAGGTACTCCTCGTGACAGACCCCCTCCCCGCGCCGCTTCTTTCCCATTTTCTCGAAAGCCGCCATGTGACGGTGGAGAAATCTGATTTCCACACCCTCCTCTTCCTCATCGAGCCGGGTGATACGAAGAAAAAACAGGAACACCTCCTCTCCCTTCTTCAGGAATGCGAAACGGCCTATGAGGCCAATACACCAATGTCCGACTTTGCGCCGCACCTCACCTGCCGGAAAGGAGAAGGGCTGAAAGACTTCTCCCTGCGCTATCAGGACTTCCTTTGCCGGGAAGGAGCCGCCCGCCTTACGCAGGCGCTCTTCGATGAAGATCATTTCCCCAAAGCCATGCTCACTGGGAAACAAGCCCATCAGGCCTTCCTCAAAGGAGCACGCGAGCGCGTCCCACTTACGAAAGCCAAAGGGCGCGTATCTCTGGAAATGATCCTCCCCTATCCCCCCGGTATCACCGTCTTAGAGCCCGGCGAGGTCTGGACGGACGAGGCACTTTCCTATTTTCTCTTCCTGCAGAAATACAAGAGCGCCTTTCCAGACTTTTCCCCTGAGATACTCGGTGTGCATGGAAACGGAAATGATGCGTATGTATGGGTGCTTAAAAACCAGAAAGAGGGGAGCTAAGGAAGCACTGATTAAATACCCCTTTCAGGCCTTATGTTTGCAACGAAGCTGTCCCCTTCCCTGTTGAACCCGCTGCCCCCTTTACATCGAAAAAGGCTGCGCCTTCCGGCGCAGCCTTTGCTTTAGTCCTTAAACGGATCCTCCTCCGCATTGCGGTTATTCAAGATCTCATCAAGCGTCTTCATCGGACACATGGAGCCGCACATCGTACAGGTCGCTTCATCCTCCGGAATGCTGCTCTCTCTGTATCGACGCGCCTTGCCCGGATCAATGGCGAGCGGGATCATGCGATGGAAGTCCACCTTGCGGCGTGCCCAGCTCATTTCTTCATCCCATTTTTCCGCGCCTTTCACCCCCTTGGCGAGGTCCGCGGCGTGGCAGGCGATCTTCGAAGCCACGATCCCTTCGTGTACATCATCCAGATCCGGCAGACGCAGATGCTCCGCCGGAGTGACGTAGCAGAGGAAGTCTGCCCCGCATGCGGCCGACAGCGTACCCCCGATCGCCGCGGTGATGTGATCATAGCCCGGTGCCACATCGGTGACGATCGGCCCCAAGACATAGAGAGGCGCTTGGTGAGTGAGCTTCTTTGCGATCTCCACATTCATGCGGATATCCGAGATCGGCATATGCCCCGGGCCTTCCACCATGACCTGCACCCCCGCCTTGCGCGCACGCACGACCAGCTCACCCAGATTGATCAGCTCCGAGATCTGCACGGCATCTGTCGAGTCATGCCCGCAGCCGCTGCGGCATCCATCGCCCAAAGACAGTGTAACATCATATTTCTTCAAAAGCAGCAGCAGACGGTCAAACTGTTCGTAGAAAGGATTCTCCTTCCCGTGCATGTACATCCACGCAAAGAGCACCGAGCCGCCGCGGGAAACGAGATTCGTGATACGTTTATTTCTCATGATGTGCTTCGCCGTCTCGCGATTCAGCCCCGCATGGATTGTCATGAAGTCCACGCCATCCTTCGCGTGACGCTCCACGACAGAAAAGAGATCGTCTGCCGTCATATCCTTCAGCCCCTTGTGAAGGACGCCCTTCACATCATACATCGGCACCGTACCGATGGACGCCGGACTGTTTTTCACCAGCCATTCGCGGAACGGCGCCGTCTCCCCATAGCAGGACAGATCCATGATGGCCTCCGCCCCCATCTCCCATGCGAGCTTCGCCTTCGCCTGCTCCGTGTCATAGTTACATACATCAGAAGATATCCCCAGATTTACATTCATCTTCGTCCGAAGCCCCTTGCCGATCGCATACGGATGGAGCGAAGTATGGTAAATATTCGCCGGAAGGACGATCGTCCCCTCTGCAATGCCGGAGCGGATGAATTCTGCGCTCACGCCCTCTTCACGTGCGGCTGTTTCCATTTCCTTCGTGATGATGCCTTCTCTTGCTGCTTCAAGCTGCGTCATAGTCAACCTCCAATAAAAAAATCCGCCTCCGGCGGATACTCTGTCAAAATAGAGCCCGCTTCCTTACGCCGGTATGATCCGATTCAAGTTCAAAGGGTCAGCGTGTCACGCCTCTCAGCCCCTTAGGGCTCCCCCAGCTGGTTTCTATCTCTATTATACAGGATGTGTCAAAAAAGTGACTAGTGGCTGGGGATTAGGGATTAGGGATTGGGAAAATAGAAAGCAAAAGAGCGCCGCCCGCAGGCGACGCTCTTTGTGTTTTGATTTCGTTTAGCGAAAATCGAATTTAGCTTCGTGCTTTCTCCAATCAATCTCCCCTTCGTAATTTGGCGTATACATCAAAAGCACCACATCCGGTTTTTCTTTACGAATCAGCGTTTCTACGCTTCCGGTAAATGAACGTACATCCAGTACAATCAAATGCTTAATCCCCATGGCAAAAGCCGGAGAAAACGTATCACCAAAAGAATCTTTAATCAACAGTACTTTTCTATTTTTGAAATCTGTGAGTTGTCGATTTTCCAGTGAATACAGCGGGCCATCTCCACCGCCATATGCCCCATATGGATTGGCATTATAAAAATCTTTGACCCCCATTGGATTTTTGTCATAGGTAATTTCAAATGGTCCCTCAAGGTTCTTGCTCGTCTGGTAATTGTTTATGTAAAAATCCGTTTTTCCCAGTGGGTGCAATACGGGAAAATCATCCGGCTGTGCAAGAGCTAATGTGACTTTTTTCCCTTGACTCCCCAAAAAGAACGCCTTCTTTGTATCTATGGAATACTGGTCAAGAGACAAGCGTTCCAGCTGAACCTGCACTCCATAATCTCTCTGTATTTTTTCACCCACAATTCGTGCAGCCTGAACAGCGGTTTGGGGCAGCCAGTGATGGTCCGTACGGAAAAACAGCTGATGAAATTCATGCGCCGTTTTTTCCTGCATCAATGCTTCTCGCAAATCCAAGTAATCCACACCACTCTCCATGAGATACCGTTTCAAATCATCCGCATTTTGATTGGCGTAATTCTTTTCACAAAACTTCTCCGTTTCCCCTTTAGGAGCTTCCTTGGCAGGGGCCTGCACATAACAGAAATGACCGCCCTGAGCTGCCACAAAACGGCTCAGCCGCGTCACAGATTCAGCTCTCTCTTTCATATCGATTTTGGCATAAAAATAATCCCAATAGCCATCCCCAAGAGAGTAAGTTTGTAAGCCTGGATTTTGGATTTTCCATCCTAATTGACTTTCCAATCTTCGTCCGGCTTCAACGATATGATAGTATGCCACAATCCTCTTCTTGCTATCTCCTACCAATCGTTCTGCCGGAGTTTTTCGTTGCTTTTTAAAAAGTTGTATAGGCTTTCGCTCTTCTTTTGCAAACGGATACTCCTTTGCCCAATCCACTTTCTTCGTCTTTCTCTCCGGCACTGGATTTTTCTTTGGGGCATCGCACAGGATGGTCGCTATGATGCCCCGATTCCATGAGGAATGTTTATCCACCACTTTCTGCAGCCCGACATAGAGCGGCATCGAGAGCATGACAAGGCAGAGGAGTGCCATCGCGATCTGCATCGCGCGGATTTTCCAAGTCTTTTTCTCCATCGCGAGCCTCCTTAGAAATTGAAATAAATGAACGGATTGTAGCCGGAGCTGATCGTCATGAGGAGCGTCCAGAGAAAGAGAGCCAATGCCCAGACGGGCTCCACCGATTTCCATACCGCCGACTTTCCGCAGGTCTTACAGAGCCAAGGGTAGACGGGAAGTGAGAGAAAGAGTGCGGGGACGAGTACCATCCAGCTGCCTTTGAGGTAGTACCAGAACCACGAATCGCAAAGTCCCGCCGGTGCCTGACCAAACATAGAAGCGATGTAATTCGCTGCGAAGGCAAGGTCCGGCGAGCGGAAGATGACCCAGCCGATCATGATGGCGGCGAGCGCATAGAGGTGGGACAGGACGGACAGTTTCTCTGCGAAGCCGGTCAGACGTTCTACCAGAAGAAGCACGAAGTAGAAGAGCCCCCAGGTAAGGAACGTCCAGTTCGCCCCATGCCAAATGCCCGTCAGCGCCCAAACGATGAAAAGGTTCAGCACCCAGCGGGATTTCGGCACACGGTTTCCTCCGAGTGGAATATACACGTAGTCGCGGAACCAGTTCCCCAGAGTCATGTGCCAGCGCCGCCAAAATTCCGTTGCACTCCGCGAGATGTACGGATAGTTGAAGTTTTCTGGGAAATGAAACCCGAACATCATACCGAGCCCGATCGCCATATCCGAGTACGCCGAGAAATCAAAGTAGATCTGCAGCGTGTAGGCAAGGGCTCCCAGCCAGGCCGTCGCGACCGTGGATGCGCCATCGAAGAGGAAAATATTGTCTGCGAGCTGCGCGACATAGTTTGCGATAAGCACTTTCTTCGCAAGGCCATAGATGAAGCGCATCATGCCGTCCGCAAAGTCATTCCAGTTCTCTCTGCGTTCCATGATTTCCTTCTCGATCCACTCATAGCGCACGATCGGTCCCGCGATCAGCTGTGGAAATAGCGCGATATAGAGACCGACATTCAGCACACTCTTCTGCGCCTTCGCCCTGCTCCGGTACACATCAAAGAGGTAAGACAGGAGCTGGAAGGTGAAGAAGGAGATCCCGATGGGGAGCGCGAGCGAAATCATACTGAAGTCCTTGTGCAAAAGAAGTCCCAGCTGCTGCATGGTGAAGGTCAGATATTTGAAGATAAAGAGCAGCCCCACATGAAAGAAAACGGCCAGCACAAGAATACGCTTCCTCTTCTTCACATCCACCGCCGTCTCGAGCTTTCGCGCCGCCAGCCAGCCGACAAAAATCGAGAGCAGCATCAAGAAGACAAAGACCGGCTCCCCTAAGGCATAGAATACAATGCTCATAAAAAGCAGAAACCGATTGCGAAAGTTTCTGCTTTTCATGAATGGATTGTAATATCCCAAAATAGTGAGCGGAAGAAATAAAAATAAAAAAGCCGTGGAGGAGAAGACCATGATAAGCACCCTGCGTATTAAAACGATTTATAACAGTTCGCTAAATCATACCATAGGTTACCCCCCCCCC
>OHVN01000354.1_pt1 | contig 17098 bp, 15 predicted proteins | sample 1579481 | NCBI WGS metagenome assembly OHVN01 (sample SAMEA3882532, study PRJEB24775) | human gut metagenome | biome: human-associated habitat; feature: intestine environment; material: feces | place: Netherlands | collected 2009/2010 | reverse complement strand
CAATTATATTTTGCGCCGCTCCGCCACTCCTCACTCCTCATTCCTAACTCCTCACTAAACCTTCGTGCTTTCTCCCAGAATGTGATCCTCTGTCTCGAAGAGAGCCTTGGCGAAATCATCCGGATGGAAACGGTCAAGATCGTCCTCGCGTTCGCCGAGACCGATCCACTTGATCGGCACATGCAGCTCTTCATGGACAGAGAGGACCACGCCGCCTTTCGCCGTGCCATCGAGCTTGGTCAGGACGACCCCTGTCAGCGGCACGATCTCTCCGAAATTCTTCGCCTGACTGATGGCATTCTGTCCTGTGGTCGCGTCAAGGACGAGAAGCGTCTGATGCGGCGCATCAGGGATGACCTTCTTGATGACGCGGGAGATCTTGGCAAGCTCTTCCATCAGATTTACCTTCGTCTGCAAACGGCCGGCGGTATCGATAAGGACGACATCGACGCCGCGCGCCTTGGCTGCCGAGACAGCATCGAAGGCCACCGCCGCCGGATCCGCGCCTTCCGCATGCTTCACGATGTCTGCGCCGGTGCGCTCCGCCCAGATGGTGAGCTGCTCAGAAGCCGCCGCACGGAAGGTATCTGCAGCCGCGAGAAGGACCTTCTTGCCTTCCTTGTGAAGCTTGCCGGAGAGCTTGCCGATGGTCGTGGTCTTGCCCACACCATTCACGCCGACGACGAGGATGACTTCCGGATGGTGCGTATTCTCCTGATCGATGGTATCATCCTTCAAAAGCTCCTTCACGGTCTTTTCCATGAAGGGCATGACTTCATTCGTATTGTGGATCGTGCCTTCAGTGACACCGCGGCGGATCTGTCGCATCAGGTAGTCCGTGGTGCGCACGCCGATGTCTCCGGAGAGCAGGACCATTTCCAGATCTTCCAGAAAATCATCGTCGATCTCCGCATAACCGATGACGACGCTCTCGATATTGCGGATGAGGCTCTCTTTCGTGCGGGTGAGTCCCCGTTTGATCTTATCAAAAAATCCCATGTCTCTTTCCTCCTAAAGAATGTATATGTTTATTGTATATAAATAGGCGTGAAGTGTCTACAGGAAAAGATGTAAGCTGTCGGGTTCAGGGTTAGCCCGTTGGAGGTGCCGTCCTTTGATTGCGGGTGAAAGAGGTTCAGCGGGTTCTATGGGTTCAACTGGGGTGGTGCGGCGCATAAAATATAGAAGCGCCGCTTTTTTATAAAATTGTTCCCCACGTATCGTCATCCTGAGCGAAGCCCTCGATCTTTCTTGCACACCGGTAAATAGTAAGTGCGAGATAGCAGAATGACGTAGTACCAAAACTTCGTTTATGAAATGGCGCATACATGTGATTTACGTACTGCAATAAAGATTTCTCGCTTCGCTCGAAATGACGATACGAGAGTCTCCCAGTCTCCTAGTCACCAGTCACCAGTCACTAGTCACTAGTCACTTGAGACTCCTAATCCCTAGCTACTAATTCCTAGTCACTAGCTGCTAGTCACTCCACATAATCCTTCATTTTCACGGTGATGAGGCTCGAGACGCCCTTCTCTGCCATGGTGACGCCCTGCAGGGTGTCAGCAAATTCCATCGTCTTTTTTCTGTGTGAGATGACGATGAACTGTGTTTTCTTTTTATACTCGCCGATCATGCGGCTGTAGCGTTCGACATTCGCATCGTCCAAGGCTGCATCGATCTCATCGACGAAGCAGAAGGGCGCGGGGCGATACGCCATGAAGGAGATCAGAAGAGCGATGACCGTCAGGGCTCTTTCGCCGCCGGACATGAGAGAAAGCGGCTGACGCTTCTTGCCGGGAAGCTGCAGGTACATCTCGACACCGCCCTCCAAAGGATGTGCCTCATCGGTGAGCTCGAGACGCGCCTTGCCGCCGCGGAACATGAGCTGCATGATGCGGCCAAATTCTTCATTGATCTTGCGGAAGGCTTCGGTGAACCGGCTCTCCATCGTCCGGTCAATATCGCTGATGATGGTCTCAAGCCCCTTCCTCGCTTCTGCGAGATCGGCCACCTGCCCCTCATAGAATTTCCTTCGCGCGAGCTGACGGGCGTACTCCTCCTCGCCCTCCGGATTCACACTGCCCAGCTCAGCCATGCGGCGGGCAAGGTCCTTTCCCTGCCGCTCCATATCCTCCATAGAGCCGGAAAGGCGGAGCGCTTCCGCCTGCTGACGGGTCATGTGCCACGCCTCGAACTGGCGCAGCACGTCCTCCTCCTCGGCTTTGAACTGCGCGATCCTCACGGCAAGCTCTGCTCTGTCTCGCTCGATCTTCGCTGAAGCGGCCTGCGCTTTCTTCCACGCCTCATCTGCCTCGCGCTGACGGATGGCAAATCCATCTGCATCGTCAGACAGGCTTTCCTGATGGGTGCGGGTCTTCTGCCAGTGCGCCTCTGCATCTCTGAAAGCATCCTTCAAAGAAATAAGCTCTTTCTCAAGTGTCTGCCGTTCTGCTTCATTTTCACGCTCCGCTTTTTCAAGAGCGACTCTGTCGGCCGCCAGCTCTTTTTCTGCGCGGCTGCGTTCCTCGAGCATGCGTTTCCCGAAGCTCACGCTCTCTTCCGCCTTGGTCAGGGCGACATGGGATGCGAGAAGGGCTTCCTGCTTCTCCTCCAAGGCCTTCTTCAGGCGCTCACGCTCTTCATTGCCTGCCGCTGCTGGAAGATCAGGGAAGGCAGACAGTGCCTCCTCCAAGCCTTCCGCCTGCGACCTTGTCTCCGAGAGCCGGCCCCGCTCCTCTCCGAGCTGCTTCTTGGCCAGAGAAAGGCGGCTCCGTCTTTCGGTCATCGATCGCTCCGCCCCTTCACGGCGCGCCGAGAGGGTGGCTAGAGCGACCTTGAGCGCCTGCCATTCTTCCCGTTCACGGCTGACCTCTTCTGCGAGTGCATCACAGTGGGCCTCCTGCTCCTTCCTCCGCGTACGGCAGAGTGCGAGAGCCTTCTCGCACTCCGCTTCCCGCGCATAGAGATCTGCGATCTCTTTTCTGCGGCCGAAATACGTATTCTCCTTTTTCTTCATCGAGCCGCCCGTCATGGAGCCGCCTGCATTGACAAGCTGCCCGTCCCGCGTCACGATGCGCAGACGGTAGCCATACTTTTTGGCGACCCGCCGCGCCGCGTCCAGGTCTTCTGCGATGAGAGTGCGCCCGAGAAGAGTATCGAGGAGATCCTGATACATCGGCTGGCAGGAGAAAAGGTGAGAGGCGATACCGCAGATCCCAGGCTCCTTCGACGCCATCACTTCCGTCCCATTGTTGTAGCGCGGATGCATGGACTCCAAGGGATAGAAGGTCGTGCGACCGAGATGCTTCTCCGAAAGCCAGCGGATGATCTCTCCCGCTGCCTTCGTCGTATCCGTCACGATATAGGAGATCTGTCCGCCGAGCGCTGCTTCCGCGGCCTCCGTATATTCGTCCGGCACACGGATGAGCTCTCCGAGCGCCCCATGGATGGCCTCACCGAAACGGTCTGCCTGCTCCATGATGGTCTTCGTCACGCGGGAAAAGCTCGCGTATTCCTTTTCCGCCCGTTCCAGATACGCCTTCTGCGAACGGATCGACGAAAGCAGCGACTCCTGCTTCCGTTCTTCACCGCCCAGACGAAAACGCAGCTCCTCCGCCTCTCGCAGCGCTTCGCTGTGCAGCTTGCCCTTTTCCGAAAGAGCGGTGAGGCGCTCCGTCTTCTCCTTCTCTTCACGAAGAAGCTCGGACAGCTCGCGCGAGGCTGCTTCTTCCTCCTCGGCGAGGGATGCCTCCTCCTTCTCATGCTGATCGATCTCCGCCAGTAAACGCTCGATGTCTTCTCTTGCATGTACAAGCTGCTGGCTCACCTTCTCCTTTTCCTTCTCCTTTTCCTGCGAAAGAGCCAGCGCTCTTACATAGGCGGTCTCCGCCTCTGCCAGCGCTCTTGAGAGAGACTCCTTCTCCGCTTCTTTTGCGGAAACAGCTTCCTTTGCCGCCTGCAGGGACGCCTCCGCACACGAGAGCTCCTCCTTCGCACCGGCGATCTCTTCTGCGATCTCCTTCTCTGCTTCCGTCTGATCCTCTGCGGATACGGTGAGCTCCTCCCATTTCTCCTTCGCATGGGAGAGCGCCTCTTCCTTCACGCGGTAATCGCCGCGCAGCCGCTCCATCTCCCGCTGGGCATCCGCCATCGCGTCCCCCGCTTCGCGCAGCTTCTCCTGATGCGCGAGACGGTCCTTTTCCAGCGTTTCCTTAGCCAGGCTCGCCTGCGAGAGCTTCGTCTGCCACAGAGAGCCTTCATCCTGGAGCTTCAGCGCTTCATTTTCATAGCGTGCCGTCATACGTCCGGAGGATGTCAGCTTCAGGAGCCCCATCGTCGCATCGATCGCCCGCTTCTCCTGCGTAAGGCTCTTGTACCTTCTTGCTCTCTCTGCCCCTTCCTTCAAAGGCACGAGCTGCTCATCGAGAAGCGCCATCATATCCTTCACGCGCTCCATATTCTCCGCCGTCTTCTCGAGCTTTCGGAGTCCTTCCGTCTTCCGCATGCGGTACAGGCTGATTCCTGCCACATCCTCGAAGATCACGCGCCGTTCATCCGCATGTGCCGTCAGCACCTGATCCACCCGATTCTGTCCGATGATCGCCATCGAGCCCTTACCGAGCCCTGTCGGTGCCAGAAGCTCCTGAATATCCTTCAGGCGACAGCTTCGCTTATTCAGGTAGAAATCACTATCCCCATTTCTAAGGAGCCTTCGCGTGATCGCGACCTCTACGGTATCGAGCGGCAGCTCGCATCCGCTGTTATCAAGGACGAGCGTGACCTCCGCCCCATTCTTTTCCCGGCGCGTCTCTGAGCCGGAAAAGATCATATCCTCTGCCTTCTGCCCACGGATCTGGCGCACATTCTGCTCCCCCAGCACCCAGCGGACCGCATCGGAAATATTGCTCTTCCCGCATCCATTCGGCCCCACGATGACCGTCATGCCGTCAGAAAAATCGATCGTAGTCTTATCTGCGAAGGACTTGAAGCCCTGCAGTGTCAATCGGAGTAGTTTCATGAGTTCTCCTTCTTTGCATAATATCGTCCTTATTAACAGACATACGGTATTTGCTGTATCTTCTAGGGATAATGCTACTATCGGGCTACTACCTCTTCTAATTAAAATCTAATCTTGTAACTTGCCTGAAATCCATCAACTTTGTTGTCTTTGACATTCAGTTGAAAAGACACACCTTTATTGTACCCAAAATTCCTTTGTACTTCAATTGGAACGTACCATTCATTAGACACCCTTCCTATCCCAGTCCCTACTTCCCACTTGTGCTTCTTTTCGTAGTCTTTGAAGATGGGTGTGAGGTCTAGCGTTTGATCGACACGCGCAGTGGTGGAAGTAGTGGAAGTAGTAGAGGATGAAGGAGAAGAAGGTGTGTCTTTTAATGTTTCTTTAATGTGCTTATCTTTGACTGGTATCTGAATGTCATTACCATTGATGATTGCATGATAGTGGTTATTCAGAATCAAATCTGGATCAGACGTATTGGTTTTACTCGCTGCTGTTATTTCAGTAGTCAAAGAGGGTGAAGTATAGGAATCTGTAGTTGTAGTTGTTTTTGTTGTTCCTTCTTTATACCCTTTATCATATCCATAATGGTAAATCATTGTTGTTGTTCCAATAAAGAAAATCATCAGAATAATAACAATAAGGATATTTCTTTTATTTATATCATTAAAATCAATCACTTTAGAATCACCTATTTTCATTCTCAATACTGTAATAAAGGATGTAGACCTTCGGTGTGTCACATTGAAAGTTCTAATAGTTTACACACATAGTGATTCACATGCTATACCTAGTGTAGGAAACATATATCTCTTATTTCATAGAGTTCCAAGTTACAGAAACAAGAGATACATGTATATAATATAGATTCCCTCAGTCTCCCCATAGCGTGCCACAATTAACCACTTTGTATTTATGTACCACAATTAGGTTTTCTTTAGGTCTTTCCTAAACTAGAGTTGTCTTTTATACGAAACTTTCTCTGCTGTGTTTAGATCCTTTAACATTGCCAGTTTTACCTTGCTATAGTTCTCTCTGCCAACAGGTCTAGGGTTTGTCTGATTCAGTTCTGGAATATAGAAGATACCTCTGTCTGGGTCATCCCATTGTTCAAGTAACTCATCCAGTTGTTCGTCCATCCCTGTTTGATAATCCCTATCCATAGAATTAGCAAAGAACTCTACAGCCATAGTGACAGCATCCAGTCTATCATCATGAGCAAGTGCCCCTCTTTCATTGGTGAGCCGTGTCATTTGATAGATTAAAGAATAGTTAGGGCTGGATTCATAAGTCTTATAATCAGCAGTGATTACCCCTTTATTGACAATGAGCTTGTGTCTCATCATCACTGGTTCAAGGGTGTCTATAATACGCTGTTCCTTCTGTGCCTTACTTCTGATTTCTTCCAAAGCACATGGATAGATTCTGGTAAAGATAGGAGCAAGCAGTTTGCCAAACATCCCATCACCAAAGTTAGATTCATAGACAACTGTATTAACCTTCCAGAACTTAGCTTTGTTAGCTAGTGTCTCCAGTGTGTTATCACTGTATCCAGAAGTGTACCCTCCACTTTCCATCAAGAACAAATAGCCATTAAGATATTTGATGATTGCATATGCTGTTTCATCCTTACCACGCCCCGATGGGTCAATAGCCATGACTGTCCCTGTGTATTCAGACGTTTCAGGAGATTGCAAAAGAGGTGAATAGAAGTAGTCACCTTTAAGAGCAACAGACGCAATGTCTTTCCATCTCTTTGTAGGGTCAGCCGTCCAAGACCACTTGAGACTAGCTTCATTCATGTCCAAATCCGCTACAATCAAGTCCTGTACTTTAAGTGGGTATTTCTCTTGATCTGACAAGTTAGTATTAAGCATGAACTGTAAAGCAAATCCTGCCTTGCCATAAGACAACTCTCGCTCTGCAATATCCTGCTCATTGAATCTCTTAGGGTCTGTAGGTTCTCCCTTGTGTGCTTCCCAGTTATCAAGGATAAAAGGAGCAAGGGTGTCTCCATAATCTTCAAGCTGCTTCTTGTCCTCTGGATAACGTACCGTCCAGATTCTGCAATGATACCCACGTTTCTGTAGCTCAGTATAAAGAGACATTTCATTCTGAGGTGTCCCCAGATAGATGATTTGTCCCCCAGGTTTAATAACAGAATCAAATTCTTTTACTGCTTCCCCCAGCTTATCCCGTTGTGTCTGGGTGCCAGAGTTACCTGGAACTTCGACGTCATCTGCAATCAGAAGGTCTGCACGAGAACCAGTAATCTGTCCAGTGATACCTACAGACTTTACAGACGGAGAAATATCTGGGATAGCCAAGCCTACGTCAAAGAGATTCTGGGTGTTTCTCTGCCCTTCCTTTGTTTTTAGTTCAGCAAGGAAAGGGAGCAGCATAATGATACGCCGTACAAAGACAGCGTTCGCATCTGCTCTATCTTTAGACGCAGACACAATCAGTACTTTAATCTGCGGTTCATTCCAAAGTTTCCATACGGCGTATGCACATGTCAGATAGGATTTAGCGACACCACGGAATCCTTCTATAATGAATCGTTTACTGGGGTATGTCATCAGATGTTTAGCAATATCATACTGAATCGGTGTTGGTTCTGGTAAGCCCAAATCATGCCAAAGCATATAGACAAACACCCTAAAATCAGCTTTAGCTTTTTGAATCTGGGTGTTTGTCCAATATGCTCCTGTAAAATCAGTTAAGTCGATCAATATCTACACCGTCTTTCACATCATCAAAAATTGGGATGTGCTGACGCTCAATCTGCTGCTGTATGTCTGCAACACCCTTAGTGCGAGGGGAAACAATCAAATCATTGTCTTTCAAGAATTTTCTTACACGGTCAAGGAAACGTGGGTCTTTCCGCATTTCTGGATCAGCAAGCCCTTCACGAATTGCTTGTACTTCACCCTGTGCAATTTCATCCAAAAGTGCTGGATCAATTTCAAACATCTTCATCACCCCATCCATCATATCTATCAAGATCATTTGCTCTAATCGTAGACAGCACCTTGTCTGCATAATCAGGGTCAGTTGCATAAATCGGTGCAAGAGTGCGTACAAAGTCTTCTACAGACCAAGTACTTTCCCATGCTTCTACAACTTCAGCATATTTGTAGTCTTCAGTAATAAGGATACACCAGTCTCTAATTGCTTCTTCCAGTGTTTCATAAGACTGGAATTTATCATAGATAGTTACATAGTGCCCATTTTCATATTCAGTAGTCTGCTGTCGTACATAATTGCCCCATCCATTCCATTTGCGTCCAAAGTAGTTATACTGTCCAATGCAGTACCTGCCCCAACCACTTTCAAGAATAGCCTGTGCAATGCACACAGATGCAGGAAGATTATATTCTGCACAGACATCACCAGCAGTATTTCCAATCATTTCAATAAATTCATCTGGGGTCATATGGGAATCTCCTTCCATTTTCTTTCTTTACTTCATCAGGCACCCCATCTTTATCTGCATCATAAAGCCATCTACTAAGAACAGTCACAGTTGCTGTCATTCCAATCACGACAATAATGAACTGTCTAAATTCTGGGATATTAGGGTGTCCTGTCATAATCCATTCATATGCTGTCATTGTCAAATAAATAAAAAGACAAAGAATTAAAAAATTGACATTGAATTTAATCAATGTCATGGATTCTTTGTCTCGTCTCTTTGGTTTGAATGTAGACAACACTTTGATTAGTTTTGATTTAAGTTGTCCCACATATCCTCCATACGTGCAATACGATCATTGTTAATACGATGTGCCATTTCCATAGCGGTCATCCGAGCATCTAATGCACGCCTGTCTGCTGCACTCATTTCTACTTCTTTTTTCAGCTCAGATAAAACTTTAGTGTTCATGTCGATCGTCTTCTGAATAGGGCGGATTACAAGAAAATTGAACCCACTACTCACCAGTGTTGCGATGGTCAGAACAGAAACGATACTGTCTAAGAAGTTCATGCTTCCCTCACATACAAAAAAAACAGCACTTATCTAGTGCTGTGCAAAATCATAATAATTTGAGCAATACAAGAAGTATAACTACTATAGGAGAAACAACGAAAGAGAGAAATACAAAAACAATCATACATGCTCCTGCATAGGATATTCCTTCTTTTTCTCCTACAATAGCAGCAGCAATTAAGAAAGCAATAACAGCTAATGTTGCAATCATATTTATCCCTTCTTTCTGCCTATAGTATAACAGGTTTAATATAAATATAATAGGGGTGCCAAAAGACACCCCCATCATATTTAACTTACCGACTAACTTATTACTAAGTAGTAGGTGTCGTACCTGTAGGTGCAGGAACGATAAAAGCTGGAACAGGAGCTGGACGCAGTTTCTGAATGAGATCAGCTGTCTGTGCTGTCTGTCCATTAAGGATGTTAGCTGCCATGAGCTGACGATCTCTTTCTTCCAGTTTAGCCTTCAGTTCTGCCATCTGGTATTCAGAGAACATTGCTCTGGTCTTTGCACCATCCTCTTTGATAGCTTCTACGATACTGCAAGTGTTCCTATACCCTTCTGTACGGACTGCATCAATGTTTCTGTTGGTCTCGCAGCAGCACATCTGAGCAGCCTGCTGGTTCTGACCAAGCTGCTGCATAAGACCAAAGTTGCCCTGCATGACCGTCTTCTCCAGACCATTGATACCATTAGTGAGAGCATAGGTGCTATTAGCCTGACCATAAGTCAGACCACGCATCTGAGACATTTCATTGGAGTAATCAAAGCCCCTCTGAATGTCTGCCTGAGTTGCAGCATTCCCTCTGTTACCAAAGAGATTACCACCACCACCGAGTAATACGAATAACACGACTACCCACAACCATTCACTACCACCGAAACCACCGCCTGTCTTCTCATTCAGATTAAATACAGGCTGTACACCACTACCCATACCGTTCTCCATAGAATCACCATTCCTTTCGTAAAAATAAGAAGAGAACTGTATATATCAACTCTGCCGTACGCTCAGAGCTGAATACCAAACATAGCAAATTTCTGCTTTATATCGGCAATAAGAGGAGCAAGCTGTGTCTGAGGAATACCCTGTGTAGAAATCATGTTCATGACAATCTGCTGCCTTTCCGCTGGTGTCTTCCCCTGCATCATAGTCATTGCCCTCTGGAAGCGTGGATCACTACCTATCAATGACATAAGAGCTGTTTCGATGTTAGTGTTCATCATGATTAGTCTCCTTTACTTTTAGCAATCAATGTATCTACTTTTTCTTCAAGTGTCTTTAACCTTTCGTTCAAACTTTCTTCCTGTCCTTTTGCCTTTTCATAGACTTCAATGACTGGAAGACCACTAAGATCAATGTATTTCACATAGACCTTATTTTCTTTTTTAGAAATAAAGAAGGTGAGAGAGCCACAAGGATCTACTCTAGCTCGCCTCACTTCTTCTACATCATTTACTTCACCTCCGAAGCTGTTGATAGCTGGTGGTGCGGGTGGATAAGCGAACATGATAATCACCTTTCCTTTTGTTAATAATCAGTGTATGTTGGCTTCATTTTATTTATTTCTGGCGACCAACTCAGCTCAAAACCACGGAGGTCTTGTGTATCCTGTATGTCATCAGCTGGGGTACGTTGAAACCATGTTTTTAATTTAGTCCCGGATATCGACCCTAGGTATATCCCGTCGGACGTTTCGTTTCCGGGGTCTCCTTCTGGCCATACTATAAAAGTATAACATTGCAATTCGTACTTTTTGCCGGGGGTCACTCCAACATATGTATATGTACTATTCGATGTATCATCGTATTCGTACTTATTCCAGAATACCTTAATAACTTCAACCCCCGGAGGTACAGAGAACATATCACCTGCGCCAACTGAAACACTCCCAGTCGGCACAGCAACTGTTGCTTGTTTCCATGCTGCGTAAGTAGTGCCATTTTTCTTCACTTTCAGATGGGTTGCGTTAGCGTCCGTTGTGCTTCCTAATTTTACATACCCTTTTTGTCCATCTACCTCAAGAGCTAGATAAGGACTGCCACCTACTTCTTCTGGCGTTGTATAAATATTACAGGTTTCTTCTGTTTCACCTGTTTTTAGAATGTGCAGTTTCTTTGTAAGTGTACTCATCAAGTCCTCCTATTTCACCCATATTTGTGTATCATCAATATCCAACACGGTATCGTGGTCAAGTGTTTTCAGTTTATCTAGTTCCACATACAGACGATTACGCTGGAGTTCAATGGTATGATACTCATTGGTGGTATAGCCACCTAGCCAATGTATAATGTAATTCTTTATTCTATCCATAGTTCCGCTCCGTTAATAACAAGGTGTCCGTTGCTGATTACTGCAAAACCACTATCATTAGTCAACTGAGAAGTCTTTGTCGGAATATTAGCTTCAATAGATGCTCTTGCGGATGAAATTGCTGTGCGTACATAAGTTGTAGTAGCATAGTTGCTATCATTGGTAAGCTGACTGGTCTTTGTAGGAATCTTATTGTCAACTTCTGCTTTAGTGTAATAGGAGGACAGGTCAGGGTTAATGTTAGCAATTTTATTGTCTACTTCTGTTCTAGTGTAAGTTTCTGTCTTCATATAGTAGCTAGAAGGGTCAAACTTAGCTGCATCAATAGCACTCTGAGCTGCTGCTGCTGCACTAGATGCTGCATTAGTTTCACTCACCTTTGCATTAGAAGCACTTGTAGCTGCTTCTTCTGCATGAGATGCTGCCTTAGTCTCACTAGTTTTAGCCTTATATGCATTTGAAGCTGCATTAGAAGCCGAAGAAGACGCTGCCAATGCATTATCAGCACTGGACTTTGCACTGGACTGAGAGGCACTAGCAGAGGACGCAGAGCTACTTGCAGCAGTCTTAGCTTCCTCAGCCCAAGTCTTAGAGGACTTATTACCAGTCACCCCATCTGGACTAGAGGAAGACACAGCCCACTTCTTAGCAAGATCTGAACTATTGTTAGCTTCAGTAGCTTTAATAGTAGTAGTATCTCTTAAAGTGGTCATAGTGCTGACATAGGTATTGCCTGTGTCAGTCAAACGCTTATTCTGAGTGTCTCCTGTAGAGGTCAGTCGTGTATTCTGAGTATCCCCAGTAGCAGTCAAACGAGCATTCTGAGTATCCCCAGTAGCAGTCAAACGAGCATTCTGAGTATCCCCAGTAGCGACAATAGAGCTATTCTGTGTTGCCCCTGTGTTTTTAAGCTGATTTAAGAGACTGTCCTGATTAGCTTTAATGTATCTAAGAGTTACAACATCCCCATCCTCAATAGGATCAAGAGCATTGATAATTCTTTTATACTGCCCATCCCAGCAATTAGGGTTATCATACGCAGTAGACATACCAGAATCAACGACCTTATCAGCTGTTTCTTCAGCAAGATGCAAGAGTTGTACTTCCTGTAAAGACAAGTCTGCACTCCTGAGTACAGAAGCATCCTGCCATTCTACAAGAGGATCAGTAGTTGTCTCACGGTAAATCTTAACAGAATGTCCAATAGGGACACCTTTAACAAGCCTTACCTGTTTGTCTTCTACCGTATAATCTACACCCATAGTAAGTTCTGTAATATTGGTATAAATGTCTTCTACCTTTACAAACTTCTTCCGTAAATAATCAAAAGGGAATGCATAGACAAGCTGACTAGCATTCCCTTCATAAATTACAGAAGCCTTTCTTTCTTTAGCCAAAGTTAAGCTCCTTTACTATTTAACATTCATGATTGAAGAAATATCAGAATTTGCATTGCGATTGTTCCCAGAAGCAGCACCAATCTTATAGCGGTTCTTTCGTTCACGTTGCTTCTTCTCCTTATTCATTTCTTTTCGTTTCTTCACACCACTGACATCTCTAATTTCAGATGCAAGAAGTGTCATGCCCCAGAATCCATTAAATGGCACAACCTTCAGAATATTTGCCATGTCTTCCTGCGACATTCCATCACCAACTGTAGAGTTATAGACACTATCTCCAAACCCCATGATTGGATTGATAGTAGAAGACACAGCTGGCATCTGATTTACTGCACGCCCTACAATAGAACCTGCTTTCATATCTTTCCCTGCGCCGTATGCCTTAGAAGAGTTGTCTACTGTAGTACGCATCATAGGCGTACCAGTTAGAATCTCATAGATGTCTGAACCAAAGGAAGGGATAGAGCCAGTGATAGCACCACGAGAGAAAGCAGCCCATGCAAGTCTACCTGGAGTTAATTGTTTAGCAATGTACTCTTTTCTTCCTTCTGGATCGTTAGGATATTTCACCAACGCTCTAAGATATACCAATCCCATATAAGACATACAGTTTGTTCCCATTGAAGCCAGTGCAGCCAGTGCATCATCCATCTGGCGAGAAGACAACGCTCTGAGTGTCTGGTCATTAACGGCACGAAGAGAATAATCTTTGAACTGGAACAACAGCTTAGTAAACCAGTTCTTTTCCTTCAAGAGAGGGGTATTCCCGATAGACATCTGCTGAATTCCACGTCTGCTGTAGTTTTCAAGCAGATTTCTAAATTCAAAGAAAGTCTGATGGTCTTCTTTTCTCCATTTGTCAAAGACATCTGGATCAAATTTGCCACTATCAAGATACTTTGTGATATGAGCTTTCAGTTTGTCTACATCCTGCACATGTGCTGCATCCAATAAATATTTGCTGAATGGATCACGAGTACTGGAAATCTTCTCTCCTCTAGCCCATTTGATAGCGTCAATGAAGCCACTTTCCCTAGTCTGTCTAATCATCCAGTCAGTCAGTTTAGGGAGCTGATTCAGAGTAGATGTAACATTGGAGAATATCTTCATTGTCTCCTGTGCCTTATCAAGTCTCTTTCCCCAGACACTAGAATAACCAAGGGCGTCTCTAAAAGACCGTGCTTCATAATCAGAGTTCCTATCCCAGAATCTAGTATTCAGTTCTCTTCCATACAATCTTACCTGTGCTTCTTTTGCAAAATCTTCCAATTCTTTTTCAGAAGCAGAGAGCATAGCACGTCTCATTTGTCTAAGGATTGGAATTGACTTATACAGAACGCGCGTTCCTGCATATGCCATTGCAGAACCAAATTCACCAAGCTGTGCCATGAACATCTGTCCACCAACGTCTGCATAGGATTTAGTTCTGAACAATTCAGAGAAAGCATCCCAGAGAGTTTTAGGCTTTGTGTCTACATGTGTAGAGAGCAACCTAGACATTCCTTCTGTCAAGGCGTCTTTCTGTTCCTTCGCTGCTGACTTAGTAATCTTACCTGCTTTAATCCCTAATTCAAGCTGTCTTGCCACATCATCAAGAACACCAGTTTGTCTCCAATTCCCGATGGAATCAAAGACTGCCACTTCACCACAGACACGATCAATGTAGGAATTGATGATTCTGTCTGTATTCACATCACGAAGATGAGAATCAAATGAGAAATCAAGCGTTGTTCCTGCTTTGTTCGCAATAGGCATGTGTACTGTAGTATCCATAGGAAGTCGAGATTTCAAGAACTGGGGGATGCCTACACCATACTTACCACCAGAGAAGCATGTCTCACTGGCGTTCTGGTCAATGACACCTCTAGCCCAAGCCTTACATCTTTTATCAATCTCTTCCTCTACCATAGCCTTAGTGATCTTTTCAAGCTGCGGTTCTTCTGGAATAGTAGAAGTGTCTAGCTCCAGTTGCTTCCCTACTGTCTTTTGATAGCCAGCATCTTTAAGAGCCTTTCCTTGCTTTGAGCGTTTATTTGTCTCCTTAAATTCTGCTTTAGGAACACGCCCACCAAACATTTTGTCTTCCCATTCTTTGTGAGCTTTGAGGTATCGTCTTTTAGCATCTGCTTCCATCTGCTTTCTGACAACATCTCTCTTACAAGCCATCTGAGCATATTCATACATCTTTTTCATGCATGTCTCAGTGTCACCATCCATAAAGTCCACAAGGCGTGTCAGCATCTCATTGTCTACCTTACGAGTAAATTCAAGATCAAGTGGTTTCCAGTCTTTATCAATATAACTACCGTAACCACCACCACCATGAAACTGAGAATCTTCCTGCATCATGGTGAGACACCCTTCTCTGATCTTCTTGATTGTTTCTGCTGCTTTGATGACCTCAGGATCCCAAACCATTTCATTCGGAGACAACCCAGCTTTGTTTCCTGCATACTGTGCATTGAAACACTGCTGTACCTGTCTATCAAATTCCAGTCTATACTGCCCCTGAAATTTATAGAATTTATTTTTCTGCAACCAAGCATTTCTAGCATCATAATAATCATTGAGCATTGGTTTTACACGCTGCTGAAGATACTGCTTGATACGCTCCCCTACAACAGGATTAGCTCGTGCTGCAATTCTTCCTCGTGTCGGTTCAAAGAGAAAATCATTCAAGCTACGGACTGCAAGAAGTTTTGAATGTCCAAGTACACCATAGATTGTCTTAAACAGCCCACCTGCTTCCAGATGTTTCCCCAGTCGTGTAGGGAACCAGTGAGGCAATGAACGCTTCATCCATTCATCCACTTCTTTCTGCTCATTATCCCACACCATCTCAGCATGGAAGTTGACAGGACTATCCTTATCAAAAGCAGTATCATAGATGTATGCTGTCCCATCGGGTGATACCTTGATAGGAGTGTCTCTATACTTCTGTTCATATGCAGAAGCCTTTACCCACTTCAATAGCGTGGCGTCTTTTGGCTTTTTGGTCTTAATGCCACGTAACGCATAGATATTTGCTCTTGCAAGACTGAGAACTCTACGAACTGTATAGTTGTGCAGATCCCAGTTCTTATCTTCCAAAAGGTCATAGATACTGGTACGGCTGTTTACATTGACTTTCTTATCTCTAAGAATCTCCTTGTAAGCAGAACCAATAACATCTCTTAACCCTGTTGTCATAGTGTGCATATCTCTAACTACATCTGCAAGGGCACGTTTAGACGCTACTCTGTCTCCGATAATGACATACTGTCCTGTTCCTGGCACTGTGAAAGCAGTTTGTCTGTTAGTAATCTTGATACCATGTTTAGTTGCAAAAGCCGTTGCTTGATTGCTAGACAAAACAAAACATCCTTTACCAACATCATTCAGCCCCATCTCTTTCATTTCCTTGACTTTGAGCTTCAAGCGACGTTTCATTGTATCAATAGGTTTAGCTGCCTTTGCCTTAATACCAGAGGACGGCATTGTGTCTTCCGTCACTTTGCCAGTCAGTTTCAGATTGTCTTTCTTTGCCTTGTTCTCTTTTGCTTCTTTACCAGACAGCTTCACATCTTCCAGTTCCGTAGATTCACTAATCTGTTTCAGTTCTGTGCCAATACGCTTCTTTAGAGTGTCTGTTGGTTTCATTCCAAAAGCCCCAGTAAGCATGTTGTCTTCACTGCGGTTCAAGTGTCCATATACTTTTTGAAGAGTTTTAGATTTAGGTAATACTCCCTTAACAGTACGCATCGCATCAAACGCATTGCCAAGGATTGCTGCCTGTACCATGTACTGTGCATAGTTTGCTTCAAATCCCCCATACTTGTTAGACAACGCTCTGTCTAGCCCCATCATAGACGCACCTGTAGCTGCATTAGCTGCCATTCGTGCTACCTTAGATTTAGCAAACATAGACAGTTTGTCTGCATTAGTACCAAACATTCTTGCAAGCTGTCCTACCATAGTATCAGAAGTAACGCCACCAAGATACTTAGCACCAATACCACCAGCCACGGATTTGATACCTTTTGCAATGAGTGCCCCTTCACTAAGACCTGTAGCCATGAGTGCAAGGTTCACTGGTTCAAGCATACCGCCAGCTAAAGAGCCTGCAATGCCTGCAATGTTATATCCCTGCATCTGCTCATCCTGCGCTAGACGTACTGCCCGATCATAATCCTGTTTCTTCATTGCAGCCAACATAAACAGGTGGTCTTGCGAATATGAATTAGTCAGTACAAAGTTCTGTGCCGTAGGGTCATTAGGCATCAGCTTCTTTACATAGTCAATTTCCTCATCACTGGGCGTATAAGGGGTACTAAACCCAGGTATAGACACACTTCCTCTGACAGCTGGGTTAATCCATGACCAAAGG
>OHVN01000306.1_pt1 | contig 19147 bp, 12 predicted proteins | sample 1579481 | NCBI WGS metagenome assembly OHVN01 (sample SAMEA3882532, study PRJEB24775) | human gut metagenome | biome: human-associated habitat; feature: intestine environment; material: feces | place: Netherlands | collected 2009/2010 | reverse complement strand
GCCGCCGGAGCGGTGCTTAAGCCGTAAGGCGGGAATTATGCGGTGTTGCCTTAGGCGTTGGCGTATCCGCCCAGCACCGCAAGGCTGGGCTTCGGGGTGCGTTCCATCGTTTCGCGGTTCACGGCGATCAGGCCAAAGTTCATGGCATAGCCCTTCTGCCACTCAAAGTTATCCATCAGGCTCCAGTGGAAGTACCCCTTGACCGGGATACCATCGGCGATGCAGTGCTGCACGCCCGCCAAGGCTGCCTCGATAAACGCCACGCGGCGCGTATCATCAGCGGTAGCAATGCCGTTTTCGGTCACTATCAAGTCGCCCTTAAAGTCGGCAGCCACCTTGCGGATGACGTTTTCCAATGCCTGCGGATAAAACTCGTAGTCCATCTGGGTCAGCTCGGCCCCCTGCGGTGCGGGCAGCTGCCCCTGCGCACCGTACAGCGTGCGAGTGTAGTTCTGCACGCCGAGGAAGTCATCCTCCTTAATATAAGGAAGATAGTGGGTGAACTCTTCCTCCCACGCAGCGGCGGCAAAGGCTTCACCGCCCGGCTGGGCCTGCAGGTCATGCAGCGAGAGGGTCAGACCGACCTTGACCTCGGGGCAGATTGCCTTGATGGCCTCCCGCGCGGCGGCGTGAGCGCGTAGAACCAGCAGATCGCCCTCCGGCGTGCGCTCGCTGACGAAAATTTTCGGCTGCGGCGTACCGAACACAGCGGCGTTTTCAGCGGCAGCGTACTTCATGTTCTCCATCATCTTCTGGAAGTTCATGCCCACCTGTACGCTGCCTTCGGCGGATTTGCCTTCACTGGCAGCAGCCTTGGCGGCCTGCTCTGCCATCAGGCGGAACCGCTTGGAGATTGCCGCCAGCTGCAGGCCCATGTTGGCCTCATTGATGGTGCAGATGTAGTGCAGCTCACTACCCAGTTGCTCCATCACATAGCTGACATAGCGCTTGAAGTATTCGACCGTGGATTCTGCCTCCCAGCCGCCCTTGGCAATCAGCCATTTGGGGCTGGTGAAGTGCAGCAGCGTCGCAACAGGTTCAACGCCGTGCGCCTTGCAGCAGGCAATGACCTTGCGGTAATGCTCGATTTCGGCAGGGTCGAACTTGCCCTCCTCCGGCTCGATACGCGCCCATTCGATGGAAAAGCGGTAGGCGTTCAGCCCTGCATCTGCCAGCAGTCGAATATCTTCCTCATACCGATTATAATGGTCACAGGCAATGCCGCTCGGCTCAGCAAAGCTGGTGTGGGGCAGCTGCTCTTGTGCCCAGTAGTCGGAATGAATGTTGTTGCCCTCGACCTGATGGGCGGCAGTGGCCGCACCGACAAAGAAACCTTTTTCAAATTTCTGCATAATTTTCTCCTTACCTGTGCTGTCTAAAGCAAATCAAGAAACTTCTGTACCTGTATCATAGCATAACAAGCGCAAGTCGTGAGGGTATTATTTATCAAAGCAGGACAATATTTCGTGTTGCTTGAAATAATGCGCGAATTTTTGTTTCTCGTCTGCTGATTTTTATCCCCTGCTGCCGTTTTGCTTCTGGTATAGTGGTGTCAGTGAGAAAAACAACCGCGGAATTTTTAGGAGGAAAACAAAATGTTCAAAAAGAAACCCACTGCTTCAGAAGTTGACGGCGTACAATACCGCCGCGCCAAGCTTTGGCAAATCATCTGCTATGCCTGCAACGGTCTTGTCGGTATGAGCGTCTATTCCCTCATCGGCATGGCGAGTTATTCCGCCAGCATCGGCTACGGCATCACGACTGCTGCCGTCGGTATTATCCTGACCTGCTCCCGTATTCTGGACGGCATCACCGATCCCCTGCTCGCCTTTGTGTATGACCGCGTCAACACCAAGTTCGGCAAGCTACGCATTTTGCTGGTTGCGGGCTATCTGATTGAGGCGCTCGCCCTGTACGGAATGTTCACCGGCTTCTCGTCCAAGGGTCTGGGCCTGCCGGTGTTTGCCCTGCTGTACATTGTCTACATCATCGGCTACACCATCACCAACATGACTGCGCAGACCATTCCCGCCATCATGACGAATGATCCGCGCCAGCGCCCGACCATCGGCGTCTGGACCACGGTATTCAACTACATGGTTCCCATGGTTATGTCCATGGTTCTGAATGTTGTGCTGCTGCCCAAGTGCGGCGGCACCTACAACCAGGCATTTCTGACCGCCGCCTGCAATATCACCCTGATCGTTGCCGCCATCGGCACCCTGCTGGTCTGCCTCGGCGTTTCCGCTTTCGATAAGCCCGAGAACTTTGTCGGCACCAAAAAGTCCGAACCGCTGAAGATGGCGGATGTTGTGGAGGTTCTGAAGCACAACAAGCCCCTGCAGTGCTACATTGCCTCCAATGCTTCTGATAAGCTGGCCCAGCAGGTCGGCAGCCAGGCCATCATCGGCACACTTCTCAGCGGCATTATCATCGGCAACATGGGTCTTGCCACGATTCTGTCTGTTATCAGCATGGTCCCGTCCATCTTCTTTGCCGCGTTCGGTGCCAAGTATGTCGGCAAGCACGGCAGCAAAAAGGGCATTGTCAACTTTACCTGCATCAGCATGGTCATCACCGCTGTTCTGGTCGTGTTCTTCATTGTCATTGACCCCAAGCAGATCGGCGTCATGGGCAGCCCGGCCATGATCCTCTATGTGGTGCTGCGCCTTCTGCAGAACGGCTCCAACATGTGCATCACCACCTCTAACACCTCGTACATGGCGGATGCCATTGACTTTGAGCTGGACCGCAGCGGGCGTTATATCCCCGCCGTTGTCTCCGGCACCTACAGCCTGGTCGATAAGCTCATCACCTCTTTTGCTGCTGTGATTGCTACCGGCGCTGTGGCGCTGCTGGGCTACACCACCACGATGCCCCAGCCCACGGATCCTTCCACCCCGGCCATCTTCTGGATGACCATGGTGCTCATGTTCGGTCTGCCTGTCATCGGCTGGATCATTACGCTGGTTGCCATGCGCAACTGCCCGCTGACCAAGGAAGAAATGGTCAACGTCCAAAAACGCATTGCCGAGAAAAAGGCTGCCGCGCAGTCTGAGTTCTATAAAGAACAGCTTCAGTAAGCCCATCCCACAAAAGCCGAAAGGGTTTGCCGCCCTTTCGGCTCTTTGAAGTTAAATCCACACATAAGGAGTCATGTTATGAGCAAGACAATTCTTTTGAACCAGAACTGGATTTTTTCCAAAGAAGGACACGACGAACCCGTCACCCTGCCCCACACCTGGAACGCCATCGACGGGCAGGACGGTGGCAATGACTACTACCGCGGCACCTGCTGCTACACCACCGTGCTGCCTGACATCGTCCTGCCGGAAAACGGACGCGCCGTTTTGCAGTTTGACGCCGTTGCCATGACCGCCGAGGTCTATCTGAACGAGCAAAAGCTCGCTGAGCATAAGGGCGGCTATTCTGCATTTTGCGTGGACATTACCGATGCGCTGCGCAACGGCAGCAACCTGCTGCGCGTGAATGTGGACAACAGCGACAATGATACCGTCTACCCGCAGAAGGCCGACTTCACCTTCTACGGCGGCATTTACCGCGATGTAACGCTGCATGTTGTGCCCGCTGCACACTTTGCCCTTGCCGAAAACGGCGCTGTGCCCGTCAAGGTCACGCCTGCTGTGACTGACCTTGCCGAGCGCCGCTGTGAGGTGACTGTTGAGGCGTTCGTTGTCGGCGCGCAGAGCGTCAACTTCACGCTTGACGGCCAGCAGACGAGCGCCGCCGTCAAGGACGGCACCGCCAGAGCTGTGTTCACGCTGGAGCATGCCCGCCTGTGGGACGGTCTTGATGACCCGTATCTCTACACCGTGACTGCGCAGCTGGACAATGGCGAGACCGAGACTGCCCGCTTCGGCTGCCGCAAGTTTGAAATTGACCCGCAGAAGGGCTTTATCCTGAACGGGCGCCCCTATCCCCTGCGTGGTGTTTCCCGCCATCAGGACCGCAAGGGCGCGGGTGTGGCCATCACCAAAGAGATGATGGCGGAGGATATGGCGCTGATCCTTGAAATGGGCGCCAACACCATCCGCCTTGCCCACTACCAGCACGCGCAGGCGTTCTATGATCTGTGCGACGAAAAGGGTGTCGTGATTTGGGCGGAAATCCCCTACATCACGATGCACATGCACAACGGGCGCGCCAACACGCTGACCCAGATGGAAGAACTCATCGTCCAGAACTACAACCACCCCTGCATCGCTGTTTGGGGACTGTCCAACGAAATTACCGCTGCGTCGGCTGTCAATGAGGAGCTGCTGGAAAACCACCGCGCCTTGAACGAACTGGCGCACCGCCTTGACCCGACCCGTCCGACCACGATGGCGAACGTCTTTATGCTGGAAATCACCAGCCCGATTCTGGAAATTCCCGATGTGAACAGCTACAACCTGTATTTCGGCTGGTACTTGGGCGAGCTTGACCAGAACGATGACTTTTTTGATACCTACCACGCCAAATACCCGGACCGCTGCATCGGTTTTTCGGAGTACGGCGCGGACGCCAACCCCGCCTACCAGAGCGCCCACCCCGAAAAGGGCGACTATACCGAAACCTACCAGTGCGTCTATCACGAGCACATGGCAAAAATGATTGCTGACCGCCCGTGGCTGTGGGCGACCCATGTCTGGAATATGTTCGACTTTGCCGCCGACGGCCGCGACGAGGGCGGCAAAAACGGCGAGAACCAGAAGGGCCTTGTCACCTTTGACCGCAAAATCAAAAAGGACGCCTTCTACCTGTACAAGGCATACTGGAGCAAGCAGCCCTTTGTACATACCTGCGGCAGCCGCTATGTGGACCGCACGGAGGATGTGACCGAGGTCAGAGTATACTCCAACCTGCCGGAGGTTTCGCTGTACAAGGACGGACACCTGGTCGAAACGAAAAAAGGCGACAAAGTGTTTGTTTTCAATGTGCCCATCACCGGCAAGCACAGCATTGAGGCCCGCGCGGGGGCATATTCCAGCGTGATTCTGGTCAACAAGGCTGCCGAGCCGAACCCCGCTTACGCTATGTCCAACCGTCAGGTCGTGAACAACTGGTTTGACGGTGAGCCGGACGAAACCTGCTGGAGCGTCAAGGACAATATGGCCGCAGCCATGGCAGATGCCAAGGTGGGGCCTGTCTTGAAGGCCATTACCGACAAGGCGGCTGCCGCCCGCGGTGATGTAGCCGCCGCCGTAAAAGATAATCCGGCGCTGGTTGCCATGATGGAGCGCGCCATGCAGCGCATGACCGTGGAGAGTATGCTCAAGCAGGCCGGTGCAGATGCCGAGAGCATCAAACAGCTGAACCGTGTTTTGCAGGGCATCAAAAAGGATGTGTAATACGATGAAAACCTACTGCAACCCCTTGGATTTGGGCTACCGCTACCAGCATCTGAAGGAGGGTGAGTGCATCGCCGGTTTCCGCGAGGGCGCTGACCCGACACTGGTGTACTTCAAGGGCAAATACTACCTGTTTGTCTCGATGTCGGCAGGGTTCTGGTACTCGGACGATCTGCTGCATTGGGATTTCCACGCCGACCCCGATTTGCTCATTTACGACTACGCACCCGATGTGCGCCAAGTCGGCGAGTATCTCTATTTTTCTGCCAGCCGCAAGGGGCGCAACTGCCCGATTTTACGCACGGCGGACCCGCTGACCGAGCCGTTTACCGAGGTCAGCGCTCCGTTCGACTTTTGGGACCCCGACATGTTCTGTGACGATGATGGCCGCGTCTATTTCTACTGGGGCTGCTCCAACATGTCCCCTATCTGGGGCGTGGAGCTTGACCCCGAAACCATGACACCCATCGGCGAGAAAAAAGAACTGATCTTTGGTCGCGAAGAAGAACTGGGCTATGAGCGCCCCGGTAACAACGGCATTGTGGATAAAGAGAGCAGCGTGCTTTACAAAGCCATGAAGCCTTTCTATAACGAAGCAACCGGCAAGCTGGAGCTGCCGCCCCAGATGGCGCAGATGCCGGGGCTGAACGCCGAAGTGCTGACCGCCATGTTCAACGCCGTCGGCAAGCCCTATATCGAGGGCGCGTTTATGACAAAGCACAACGGTACGTATTATCTGCAATACGCCTGCCCCGGCACCCAGTACAACACCTACGCCGACGGCGTGTACACATCCAAGTCCCCGCTGGGACCGTTCACGCTGCAAAGCTCCAACCCGTTTTCCTCCAAGCCGGGCGGGTTTATGACGGGCACCGGACACGGCAGCACCATTGCCGACAAGTATGGCAACTACTGGCACGCATCCACGATGCGCATTTCGGTCAACCACGACTTTGAGCGCCGCGTGGGTCTGTTCCCTGCCGGGTTTGACAAGGACGGCGTGCTCTACTGCAACCAGAATTTTGCCGACTATCCGCATGAAATCCCGGCAGGCAAATTTGACGCCGCCAGCCAGCAGCCCAAGTGGATGCTGCTCAGCTACCGCAAGACCGTGACGGCATCCTCCACCGCCGAGGGCAGCGACCCGGTGAATGCCGTGTACGAGGATTGCCGCCGCTGGTGGAGCGCGGGCAGCGACCAGCCCGGCGAATGGCTGTGCGTGGATTTGGGCAGGGACTGCGATGTGCGGGCGGTTCAGGTCAATATGGCCGATGAAAAACTCGTCGTGGACTTTCCTGCTGACAGCTACGGCGATGACCGCAAGACCCGCCACATCGAAACCCGCCCGCAGATTTCGCATTACAACGTGGAAACCAGCTTGGACGGCAAGGTATGGACACTGCGCGAGGATGTCGCCCGCGAATGCTCCAACGGCTATTATGAATTCGCCGACGGCATCCGTGCGCGGTATATCCGCGTGACGGGCGGCGAGTTGCCCTACGGGCAGGCTTTGCGCATCAGCGGACTGCGGGTGTTCGGCAACGGCGAGGGCGCTTGCCCCGCCCAGGCCGACGCAAAAGTCGTGCGCGTGGATGCGCTGGACGGCAAAATCAGCTGGCAGCATATCGAGAACGCGCAGGGCTGCAATGTGCGTTACGGCATTGCACCGGATAAGCTCTACCAGAGCTGGCTCGTCTACGACGCCGACGAAGTGACGCTGTCCACCCTGATGTCCGGGCAGACCTATTATGTCTGCGTGGACAGCTTCAACGAAAACGGCATCACAACGGGAAAAATCATCAAGATGGAGGGCTGAACCATGCCCATAAAAGCTGTCCAGCAATTTATGCTGGGTACCGTTTTAGGAAACGAAACACAGGCACGGCAGACGCTGGCCGCCATGAAGGCCGCAGGCTATGACGGCATTGAGCTGTGCGGGTTTATGATCCACCCCATCGGCTTTATGGTGCGGCTGCTGACCAAGGCGGCGGGCATGCCCGTGGGCAAGGGCGGCAACCTTGACTGGCACGCTTTGGTCAAAGAAGCGGGGCTGCAAGTCGTCAGCCTGCACACCGATTTGGGCAGTCTGGAACGCGACGCCAAGGCCGTGGCCGACGAAGCCAAGAGCTTTGGCACGAAGTATGTTGTCATCACGGGTATGTATCGCTTTGATTACGGCGATGAAGCCACGATGCACGACCTTGCCGCACGGCTGAACAAGGCGGGCGCGGCGCTGAAGGCCGAGGGCGTGGAGCTGCTCTACCACAACCACAACTGCGAGCTGCGCCATGTGAACGCCGAAAAGCGTGCCTACGACATTTTGCTGGAGGAAACCGACCCGCAGTTCGTCAACTTTGAGTTTGACAGCTATTGGTTCACCGAGGGCGGCGCGAATACGCTTGCGTGGATGCAGCGTCTTGGGACCCGCATGAAGCTGTGGCACATCAATGACCGCGGCACCCGTCTTACGGGCAGCGCCGTAACGCCGATTCTGAAAACCGACAGCATGGAGCTGGGTACCGGCAATATGGACCTCGACAGCCTGATGGCGCAGGCGCTTTCCGTCGGCGTAGATGCCGTGATTTTGGAAAGCCACCGCAACTGGGTGGATAACTCCCCCGTCAAAAGTTTGCAGGTCAGCGCCGAATATTTGAAACAGTATACTTAAACCGCAATCCCCTGCCCGAAAGGACAGGGGATTTATTTTACCTGCGTTGAAATTTGGTTTTTTGTGTGATATACTTAGGGCAGAAAATCGAAATTTGACAAAGGAGAGTGATTATGTGGGTAAAGCAATTCTGGCAGCAATCGTTACATTGATTGTTGGTTATTTAGGTATGGTTGTAGGACTTGAATTTCTAGGTAATTGGGTTGAGTTTGGACTGCTCATTGCTATTGCAGTAATGGTTGCATTTATCATCTACTTCAATGACAAAAAGAAGTAAATCAATTCCAGTTTATCAAAAACAGCGCCTGCCCTGCCGTAAGTTTTACGGCAGGGCAGGTGCTTTCTTCTTATACTGTGTGCTTTCCGGGGGCAAGGGTAAACTTACGCCCGTCGGGCAGGGTGACATCGGCGGTCAGATTGGCCGGGATCTCAAACTCATAAGTCACCGCATCGCCGTCATACCGCCAGCCGCTTACAATGCGCCCGGCCGGGGAATCGTAGGCAGCTTTCGCCCAGCCCAGCGATTTGTCAGGTGTAGGGGCAATCGTCAGTGTGCCGTCCGCGTACCGGATGCCGCACACACCACCGAACAGCCAGCCGCAGATCGCGCCGTAGCTGTAATGGTTCAGGGATTCGTGCGGCTTGCCGTTTTCGTCAATGCCCGTCCATGTCTCCCATACGGTAGTCGCACCCTTGCCGACCTCATACAGCCAGCCGGGGGCGTCGGGCTGCAAAAGCAGCTTGTAGGCAGTGTCCGTATAGCCGTATTTTGCCAGCACATCGCACAAAAACGGCGTAGACAAAAAGCCCGTGTTCAGGTGGAAGCCGTTCTCGATGACCATTTGGTTCAGCGTTGCGGCAGCCGCTTTGCTTTCGTCCTCACCCAGCAGGGCAAAGGCAATGGCGCGGACATACTCGCACTGGCGGTCAGACTTGATAACGCCGTTCTCGGTAAACGCCGTGCGGTAGGCTTTTACCGCGTTGGCGGCGGTGCCGCGGTAGTTGGCGGCATCGTCCGCCTTGCCCAGTGCATCCGCTACTTCTGCCAGTAAGCGCCCGGAGTAGGCCAGATACGCCGTACCGACGCTCTTGCGCGGGTTCATCATCGCCTGCATGGGGGTGATGCCCGGCTCGCACCATTCGCCGTAGTCCATGCCGTTTAAAACGGTGAACTTGGCGTAATCGCCGCCCTGCTGCTCATCGGTTGTCTGCTGCGCGCGCCCCAGCAAAAAGCCGTACCAGCGCTGCATCATCTCGTAGTTGTCCGCCAGAATTTTGCGGTCACCCGTTCGTTTGTACAGGGCATACGGCACCAGAATCGCCGCATCGCCCCACCCTGCCGACATGCAGAGCATCGGGGTCATATAGCCGGGGCGGGCGTTCGGCGGGGCAATGTTCGCCATGCGCCCGTCCGGGTACTGGTTCAGGCGGCACTCTGCCAGCCATTTTTCCGCCACGGGGTAGCAGTCCATCAGGGTCAGGCCGGTTTCAATAAACACGCCCATATCCCCTGTCCAGCCTGCGCGTTCGCGGGTCGGGCAGTCGGTGGGGATATCGCAGAAGTTGCCCTTCTGGCTCCAAATGCTGTTCTTGACAAGCTGATTCACCGCGTCATTTCCGCAGGTAAATTTGCCTGTCACCGCCATATCGGAGTAGACGGCGTGGGCAGTAAACACAGCATCGGTCAAATCGGCGTCGGTTTCGACCTTGGCGTAGCGGAAGCCCATGATCGTAAAGTGGGGCTTGAAGTGGTTTTTCCCCTCTTTGCAGACAAGCTCCAGCATCTGGGCAGTGCCGCCCTCCTTGTGGCGGTTGCGATCTTGGAAGTTTTCTTGAGTAAAGTTGCCGTTTTCGTCCAGCGCTTCGCCGCAGATCAGCTTGACCTTTTGCCCGGCGCGGGCGGTCAGCGCCATCTCCACATAGCCGGCGATATTCTGCCCAAAGTCCAGCACGGTCTCGCCGTTGGGCGTTTGCAGCAACTTGCCGGGGAAGGCTTCGTGTTCCAGAATCGGCACGGTATTCATACCGAGAATGGGCAGGTCGTCGCGGTAGGTGCGCACGCCGTGCCAGCCGGTCAAGTTGCCTTCAAGCCGTGCGTCATAGACCTCACCCTGCTGCATATCGTTCTGGCGGATCGGCCCGCACTGCGTTGCCTGCATCGTGCCGTCAGAAATGCAGACGGCCTGGCCGTCCACCTCCAGCTGAAACAGCACACCCAAGGTATCACCGAACAAGTCGCGGTCACCGTCCACGCCGCCTGTGCTGCGGTGCCAGCCGTCACCAAGGGCAACCAGCAGCTCATTTTCACTGTCACGCAAATATCGCGTTACATCGTAAGTTTGTGCCGCAAGGTGCTTGTTGCCGGTAAAGCTGCCGGGGGCTAAAACCATATCCCCGACACGCACACCGTTCAGCCATACCGCGTACAGCCCCTTGGCGGTAATGTACAGCCGCGCTTCACCCTTGGCTGCAGTAAAGGTTTTGCGCAGGTACGATGCCGGACGATGGGGCTTGTACGGCTCGGCTGCGCCCTTGCCTGCGGCTTCTTTTTCCGCCTGCTTGCGCTCCCAGTTGGGGCGGGCAAAGGCGTTGATGGCATCATCCCCGGGGATGTCGATTTCTTCCGTTTCGGGGTCTACCCATTCACCCTGCCAGTCGCTTTGCGCCAAGCCCGTTTCAAAGTGCGCCTCACTCCACGCGCCGGGGGTGTCGTTTTCGCCCCACAAGCGCACGCGCCAGCACCCACGCACGCGGGAGCCGCCCACAGTCGGGGCATCGGCGTGCACGGCGGCGCTCTGCACCTTGCCGCTGTGCCAAACAGTCTCGCCGTTCGCGGTCAGTTCAATTTCATAGGCAGTCTGGCGCACGCCGTCAACGCACTGCCAAGACAAGAACAGCGGCCCGGCATCCATGCCAAGGGGCGCGGTAAGATGATTCGTTTTCAGGTTTATTGCTCGCATCGCTGGGTACTCCTTTTCAATTTACTCCCTATATTATAATGGAAATTTCCCAGCGGGCGAACTCAGAAATTACGGATAAGGGATAAAAATTTCAAAAGCATCGAATAATACATAAATTTTTATTCCTTTTCCGGATTTGATGCCCCCCACCGTGCACCACCGGCGGGGATTTTTTATTGACATTTTCGGTCTATCGTAGTAGACTATAGGCAGAGATAGGTCTATTGCAATAAACCAAAAGGAGTTTCCCCTATGCTGAACCATGAACCGCTTCGCCTTGCTGACGGCGAATACCGCTTTGCCTGCCTTGTGTGGGACAACGAACCGCTGCCCAGCGGGCAGTTGGTCGCGCTGGCCGCCGAGGGGCTGGGCTGGAAAAAAAGCACGACCTACACCGTTTTAAAAAAGCTCTGTGAGCGCGGCGTGCTGCAAAACGCCGATGGCCGCGTGACGAGCCTTATCAAAAAGGAGGACGTCCAGCAGGCCGAGAGCGCCGCAGTGGTGGACAAGACCTTCGACGGCAGTCTGCCGCGGTTCGTGGCCGCGTTTTTGAACTCAAAGCCCATCAGCGACGCCGAAGCCGCCGAGATCCGTGCATTGCTCGACGCCGCCCGCTATAAGGAGGAATAGCCATGCGCAGTACCGTTCTTGCCTTTTTGCTGTTGAGCGCCCGCGGCGGTGTGGCCGCGCTGGCGGCGTGGCTGGTCTGCAGGGCCCTGCGCCGCGCCCATGCGCCCAGTCGGCTCCTATGCTGGCTGTGGCTGGCCGTAGGGCTGCGGTTTGTGCTGCCGTGGGGCATCCCGCTGAAGCTGCCCCGCCCGGAGAGCGCCCCGCTGGCCGCTGCCGCCGACACCGTGCAGGAGCTGGGCGAGCTGCCGCTGCTGCCCCCTGCCCCCGCCGCAGCCGCAGCTGCGGCCCCGCTGCCTTGGTACGCCCGGCTGACGCCGTGGCACGCGCTGGCGGCGGTCTGGCTGGTCGGTGTGCTGGTGCTGGCTGTGCGCGGGGGCATCGGCTACCTGAAATTAAAGCGCTGTGTGGCGCTGGCCTGCAAAACGCCCGACGGCTGCTATGGCGGAGCGTGCGTGCCCACGCCGTTCACACTGGGTTTTGTGCGCCCGCGCGTCTACCTGCCGGACAGCCTGCAAGGCCCGGCGCGGCAGGCTGTGCTGCTGCATGAGCGGACCCACATCCGCCGCCGCGACCCGCTGGTGAAGCCGCTGTTTTATGCCGTCGTCTGCCTGCACTGGTTCAATCCGCTGGCGTGGCTGGCCTTGCGCGCCTTTGAGCACGACATGGAGGCCGCCTGCGACGAGGCAGCCGTGCAGGGCTGCACGCTGGCCGAGCGCAGCACCTACTGTGAGAGCCTGCTGCAGTTTGCCATGCAGGGACGCCCCATCCGAACACCCGGAAGTCTTGCCTTCGGGCAGGGCAGCGTGAAGGAGCGCATTGTGCACCTGCTGCACTACCGCCGTCTGGGTGCGGGGGCGCTGGCGCTCTGCGCCGTGGCCGTGGGCGTCAGCGTGACAGCCTGTATGGTGCGCCCGCAGGTGGAAACGTCCCACGCCGCGCCGGAGCCGCCCGCCGCTACTGCCGAGACCGCAGAGCCGACACCCGCCCCCACCGAGGCACCCGCCATCATGCCCGCCGCCGCACTGCCGACATTGAACGACGCCGCCAACAGTCCGCGGTTTGCCTGCCCGGTGCAGTACAAATACATTTCCCGCTTCATGAGCAAGGACAGCGGCCACCGGGGCGACGACCTGCATGCCGCCGAGGGCACCGAGATTTACGCCGCCGCAGACGGCGTCGTGCTGACGGCGCAGGAGCATTACAGCTGGGGCAATTTTGTGGAGATCGACCACGGTACCGACGCCGACGGCCTGCGCTGGGTCACGCTGTACGCCCACATGAAGTCCTGCGCCGTGCAGGTCGGACAGACCGTGACCGCCGGTCAGGTCATCGGGTACGTGGGGCATACCGGCTACACAACCGGCAACGCCTGCCATTTTGAGATGCATGTCAACGGCACGCTGGTGGAGCCGCGCTATTTTACCGCCTACGACGGCAGCGATGCCGCCGAACTGACGCAGGAAAAGGCAGATGAAATCCTGGCCGAAGCTGTGCGCAATGCGAGTTCCGACCAGATGACTGCCGCCGATGGAGCCGCAGCCCTTTCCGGCGTGGATCTCTTTACCCTGCCGGTCTCGCCCCCGCCGCAGGTCAGCGGCTATGACCCCGAAAACGGCCACCCCGGCATTGACTTTGCCGCTGAGGAGGGCGCGGAGGTTTACGCCGTTGCCGATGGCATCGTGACCGCCGCCGACTACGATGTTGAAAAGGGCAACTATGTCGTCCTTGACCACGGCGGCGGGCTGGAAACGGAGTATCAGCACATGAAGTCGCTGCTCGTCTCTGCCGGGCAGTCCGTGGTTCAGTGCCAGGTCTTGGGATATGTGGGCAGCACCGGCAATTCCACCGGGCCGCACCTGCACTTTGAGGCACGGCAGGACGGCGCGCCCGCAGACCTGACCGGGACTGCCCTATTAGCGGAGTAACAAGATGAAATACAGGCACTTCCCCGCCGCTGCTCTGGCGGCGGGGCTGCTTTTTTGTACCCTTTTTTCGGGCCTGAGCGCTTACGCGGATGATAAAAAGAGCGAATTAACGCAAAAGCAGACCGAGACGCGGCAGGAGTACGAAGCCGCACAGTCGGCTCTGGAAGAATTGCAAAACGAACAGACGCAGACCGAGAGCGAGGTTGCCGCCCTGACCGGGCAGGCCGCCGAGCTGGCCGGGCAAATTACCGCCGTGACCGCCGCCGTGCAAAATGCGCAGACCGTTTTGGACGAGCGGCAGGCCGCGGCGGACGCTACCCGCGCCGCACTGGACGCCAAGCAGGCCGAGTACGACGCGCGGCTGGCCGTCTGCCGTGAGCAGCTGCGCGCGATGCAGCGGCTGGACGGCGGCGGGGCTGTCTGGCTGCTGGCACAGGCCAAAAGCCTGTACCAGCTGCTGACGTTCGACGCGGTTTTGCAGCAGATGAGCGCGCGGAACAGCACGGTCCTGGCCGAGCTGGACGCCGAGGCCGCCGCACTGGAGCAGGCCCGCGCCGCGGCGGACGAGGCTGCCCGGCAGGCCGCCGATGCCAAGGCGGCACTTGAGCAGCAGCAGGCAGCGCTGGCCGACACGCAGACCGCGCTGGAGGCCGCACTGCTCGACGCGAACAGCACGCTGACCGCCCAGCAGGCCGCGGCCCAGGCACAGGCCGCCGTGACCGACGCCGCGAAAAAGGCGTATGAGGACGCCACCGCCGCACTGGACGCCTATGTGCGGGAGCAGAGCCGACGCTACACAACGGCGGACCTGCACCTGACGAGCCTTGACTTCCGCTGCCCGCTGGACAGCTACGGGCGCATCACGACGCAGTTTGCCGAGCCGGACCCCTGGGGCATCCCCCACCGCGGCACCGATTTTGCCGCGCCGGGCGGCACGCCCATCTATGCGATTGCGGACGGTGTCGTCAGCGCCGCGCGGACGATGAACAGCTACGGAAACTGCGTGCAGGTCAGCCACGGCACCGCGGACGACGGCCACCGGTACGACAGCCTGTACGCCCACATGAGCAGCATCGTCGTGGCGCAGGGGGCCGCCGTGCAGAAGGGCGACCTGCTCGGGTATGTGGGCAACACCGGCAATGTCTACGGCGCGGGCGGCGGGTATCATCTGCACCTGGAGCTGCGCGTGGACGGCAGCAGAGTAGACCCGCTGGGGTTTGTGCCGAGCCGGTAAGGGGCGCATTGTAGGGGCCGCACATGTGCGGCCCGCAAGTTTCCGGCAGATGGGCGCTTGCGGGAAGGCCGCGGGCCGGGCATGCCCGGCCCCTACAGGCAGTTGAAACAGGAAAGTGTGATACATTGACCTTCGGAGATTTATTATACTTCATCGGCTTCCAAGTCGAATACACCCTTGTGCGCATCGGGCGTGGTGTGCGGGCGGCAACGTTGTGCGCGGCGCGGGCGTTGCTTACGCTGCTGGCTGTGGTGCTGCGGCCCGCAGTGCGGGCGGCGGACAGCTTTAAAGCAGCGCTCACTCATCCGCGGCAGCTGGCCGGGTACGCCGTGCCGCTGCTGGCCGCCGGGGTGCTGGCATGGTTCGTGCGCACCGCGCTGGCGCGGCCCTTTGTGCTGCGGGTCGAGGTCGGCGGGCAGGTCGTGGGCTATGTCACAGACGAGCAGGCGTTCGACGCAGCCCGCGCCGACGTACAGGCCCGCCTGACCGGCGTGGTCGGCTGGAACGTCCAACCCGCGTACACCCTTGTCATGGCCGACGCCGACACCCGCCCCATGACCGAGCGCGAGACCGCAGATGCCATCCTGCGCGCCGCAGGCGGCGAGATCACCGAGGGCACCGCCGTCTATCTGGACGGTGCGCTGCGGTTCGTCACCGACGAGGGCGACCACCTGCGGCAGTTTTTGTACGCTGTGCGTGCGCCGTGGCAGACCGACGGTGTGCAGACCGACTTTGTCCACGCCCTGCGGCTGGTGGACGGCATCTACCCTGCCGCGGCCATCACACCGTACCGCGACCTGACCGCCGCACTGCGGGCGGACGACCTTTTGCAGGTCAAGGCCGTGCGGTACGAGACCGTGACCCAGGAGCTGCCGTTTGAGACCCAGACCATCGAGGACGCGGGGCTGGATTTTGGCAAAACCGAGACCGTACAGACCGGGCAGAACGGCAGCGAGCTTGTCACCAGCGAGATCACAACCGTGGCGGGCGAGGTCGTCAGCACCCGCGTAGTGGATGTGCAGCTTGTGCAGGCCTCCGTGCCGGAGGTCATCCACCGCGGCACGCGGCTGAAAAGCGGCATGATCGGCAGGCTGGGCACAGGCAGCTTTCTCTGGCCGGTGCCGGGGTATTCGGGCATCAGCCGGTGGGCCAGTCTGCCCTATGGACACCGCGGCGTGGACATCACGGCCCCCTACGGCACGCCGATCTATGCCGCCGACGCGGGCACGGTCATTGCCGCCCAGTGGCACAACCACCCCACCATGAGCTGGGGCTACTATGTGGAGATCGACCACGGCAACGGGTACAAAACGCTGTACGCCCACATGTCGTCCTTTGTCGTGCAGGCCGGGCAGACCGTGGAAAAGGGGCAGCTGATCGGCTATGTGGGGGCCACCGGCGCTGCCACGGGTCCCCACTGCCATTTTGAGATGTACTATAACAATGCACTTATCAGTGCGCGGAATGTGTTCCCGGATATGTGAGGCACATGGCAGACGGGCTGCTGCCGAGTTGTCGACTTAATTTATTTTGCAAATCGCTTTACTTTTTGCTTTCCGTATGGTAAAATTCTTTGCATAGTAAAGCTGACTAAGCTCTCGTTCAGGTGCAATGGCGCACACGAACGGGAGCTTTTTGCCTAAAACGAGGTGTTACCATGGATCACATTGACCGTAAAATCATCGACCTTCTGCAAAACAACGCCCGCGCACCGCTAAAAGAAATTGCCGACCATGTGTTTTTGTCCAGCCCCGCCGTGTCAGCCCGCATGGCCCGGCTGGAAAGCTCCGGCACCATCACCGGCTACCAGGCACAGGTCGACGCGCCGAAGCTGGGCTACATGGTCAAGGCGTTCATCAATCTGGACATGGACCCCCAGCGCAAGCCGGAGTTTTACCCCTATATCCAGAGCTGTCCCCATGTGGTGGAATGCAACTGCGTCACCGGCGATTACAGTATGCTGATAGAGGTACTGTTCGGTACGACGCAGGAGCTGGATCAGTTCATCAACCACCTGCAGCAGTTTGGCCGCACCCGGACGCAGATCGTCTTTTCGACGCCCGTGGAGCACCGCGGCGTGCCCGTAGCCGAGCCGGAGGAGAAGCAATAAAAAACAAAAAGCCTTCCCCATCGGGGGAAGGTGGCCGAATGAAGCGAGGTCGGATGAGGGCGAAGCTTGCGCTGTTTCCCGTAAACGGGATATTGCCGGCAACGCGGCCCGCATCAGTCCGCTTCGCGGACAGCTTTCCCCCGATGGGGAAGCCTTTTTCCGTTATAAGTATCCCCCGCTCCGCAAAACAAAGATCCAGCCTGTCAGCGTCAGGGCGGAGAGAAGGGTCGTCAGGGCAATGCAGCTCGAGGTCAGCACGCCCTCATGGCCCATGTTCCTGCTCATGACATAGGCGCTCGGCGTCGTGGGACTGCCCAGCATGATAAGCAGTGCGACGAGTTCCTCATTCCGAAAGCCCAGCGCTACCGCGCAGGGCAGGAACACCGCCGCAAGGCCCACGGTCTTGATGAACGCCGCCGCCAGCGTGGGGCCGAGCTTTTTGATGGCCTTTGTCCCCTCAAACGACGCGCCGATGGACAGGAGCGACAGCGGCGTGGTCAGCGACGCAATGCTGCTGATGGTTTTGGTCGCGATCTGCGGCAGCGTGAACGGCAGCAGCGCATAGACCGTGCCAAACACAATGCCCAGCAGGATCGGGTTTGTGGCCACGCCGCGCAAGAGCTGCTTCGGGTCAGGCACGCCGCGCTGCTCGGGCGATTCCAGCATCAAGATCAGCACCGCAAAGATGTTGAAAAGCGGCACACTGCCCAAAATCATGAGCGGGGCCATGCCGGCGCTGCCGTAAATGTTCTGGATGAACGCCACGCCCAGCACGGCGGCGCTGCTGCGGTAGCCTGCCTGCACGAACTCGCCCACCAGCGTCTTGTCCTTCAAAAAACGTTTAGCCCCCGCCCAGACGGTCAGGATGCCGACGAGGGTGGCGGCAAAGCAGAACAGCACAAACCTGGGCCGGAAGTCGTACAGGATGTCCACGCTGCCCATGTCCAGAAACAGCATGAGCGGCAAAGTCACCTTAAAGGTCAGCCTGTCCGACGCCTTGCAGAACGCGGGCGGCAGAAAGCCGAGCTGCCCCAGCGCGTACCCCACCACCATGACAAGGAACACCGGCAGGGTCGCGTTCAGGCTGAAAATTAAATTTTGCATGGCAGTTCTCCCCTTTTTTTGCTGCCTTTATTCTACCATTCCCAACAAGTCTTTACAAGGCAGGGATTTTGCAAAATCTTTTTTCGGCAAAAGCCTTGACTTTTCCGGGGTGTTTGTGCTAGAATATCTCTTGCAGTCAATGCAACAAGCGGAAGTGCTGGAATCGGCAGACAGGCACGTTTGAGGTGCGTGTGTCTATGACGTGTGGGTTCAAGTCCCATCTTCCGCACCAACCAAAAGAGCGCTGAATCGTTAAGGTTCAGCGCTCTTTTGGTTTATCAGTACCCACTCTTTCAACAAAGCCTCTCACAACGTACATAGAACAAAACAGGCCGCACAGCCTGCGCCATTCTTTAATGGCGGCAGCCATGCGGCCTGTTCTATTTGAATCATTCGTAGGTGCGGCGTCCGGCAAAAATGCACAGAGGGCGGTTACACTTGCCGGTGCCCATCAGCTGGGTGGCAGCACACAGGGTTGCGCCGGCGCTGGAACAGGCGGGGATGCCGTCATAGAACAGCACCTCCCGTGCGGCGCGCTCGGCATCGGCCGAGGAGACCGTCAGCACGGTATCCACTACATAGGGGTTATAGTTTTCCGGCACAAAACCGGGCCCGATGCCGGCAATGCTGTGGTGGCCAATGAACCCGCCGGAAATGGCGGCGCATTCGCTGGGCTCCACGGCCACAATGCGGATCATGCTGTTCCAGGCTTTCAGGTATTCCGCCACGCCGGTAATGGTGCCGCCGCTGCCCACGCCGATCACCACAGCATCAATCGCATCCCCGGCGGCTTTTAAAATCTGGGGGCCGGTCACGCGGCGGTGGTATTCGGGGTTGTCATCATTGGCAAAGTAGTTGGTAAAGTAACCGTTATAGCGGGCGGCGGTGTCCTTGGCAACCTGTTCCAGCGCACGGCGGCCGCCGCTGCCGCATACCACAATGCGCGCCCCCAGGTTTTGCAGATGCTGCCTGCGGGAAAGCGGCAGGCTGCTGGGCACCACCAGAATGCAGGGGTGGCCTGTGGTGGCGCAGCTTACCGCAAGGGCAGCGCCAAAACTGCCGGAACTGGCTTCCACCACCGGCATGCCGGGCTGCAATGTGCCGCGCTCGGTGGCAAAAGCCAGCATAGTTTCGGCCACGCCGTCCTTGCAGGTGCCGGTAGCGC
>OHVN01000302.1_pt1 | contig 19196 bp, 18 predicted proteins | sample 1579481 | NCBI WGS metagenome assembly OHVN01 (sample SAMEA3882532, study PRJEB24775) | human gut metagenome | biome: human-associated habitat; feature: intestine environment; material: feces | place: Netherlands | collected 2009/2010 | reverse complement strand
GATGGAGAAGCGCGGCTGGAAGATGCCGTTCTGCACCCAGCGCACGAACAGCTCGCCCTCCGGCGCGGGGCCGAAGAAGCCGCCGATGTCGCAGCCGTGGTTGGACACGCCGCAGAGCGCCATGCCCAGAATCGTGGCGATGTTGTATTTCAGGGTATCCCAGTGGGTCAGGTTGTCACCGGCCCAGACCTGCGCATAGCGCTGGATGCCCGCATGACCGGAACGGCAGACCGAGAACGGGCGGCAGTCGGGGTCATACTCCTCGATGGCCTCGTTGGACAGCTGGCACATCAGGTTGCTCATGACCGGCTTCATCGTGCCAATCGTGCTTCCCTTGCCCTCAAAGTAAACCTTTGCGTCCTTGTCAACGAGGGAGTCATACTCGCAGTTGTCGTTCCAGATGGAACGGCAGCCGTATTTCAGCAGCGCATCCTTAATGTACTGCTTCCAGTGCAGGCGGGTGGATTCCTTCGTGTAGTCCACAAACAGGCCGGGGCCGCCCCACCAGGTACCGACAGCCAGACCGTCAAGACCTGCATTGTCGTCGGAGGCGGGCAGGAACATGCCCTTCTCCTTCATCTCGTTCAGCATCGGATGGACGAGCAGCATACCGGGCTTGATGTTGGGCGAGACAACGATGCCGCGCTTTTCCATCTGGGCGAACCAGTCTGCCGGGTCCTTGAAGCGCTTGTGGTTCCATGTGAAGGTGCAGCGCTTGATGCCCTCGGCGGTCTCAACAGCGCAGTAGCCGCTGGACAGCTGGAAGCCGTCGGCAGGGATGCCTTCCTCGCGGGTCGTGTCGATGAAGTCCAGCACGGCATCGTCGCTGTTCTCGGGCAACTCGGGGTAGTACATCGAGCTGCCGAGGTAGCCCAGCGCGGCCTTCGGCAGCATGACGCTCTTGCCGGTCAGGTCGGTGTAGCGCTCGATGATCTCGCGGATGGACGGGCCTGCGATCAAAAACAGGTCAATGTCGCCCGCGTCGGTGCGGTAGGACGAGTAGCGGTGCCAGTAGTTGCGCTTCTCGCGGCCCATGTTGAAATCGCACTCGGCGGTATTGTGGTAGAAGTAGCCGACAGCCTGCTTCGTGCCGCGGTTCAGGCGGATATAGAACGGAATGTGCTTGTAGAGGGAATCCGTCTCCTTGGCGTTGTAGCCCATGGCGTCGCCGGGAGCCATATTCATGTATTTCTCGGCCTTGTTGATCTCGCCGGATTTCTGGCTGGCGTGGATGCCGCGGTGGTTGCTGTCCTCGCGGTAGGCCAGGTCGGGAATATCGGCGTGCAGCAGGCTGCCGTCCTTATCATAGACCATGATGCGGAACGGTGCCTTCTCGATGACGACCTTGAGACGCGCCCCCTGGATAACGGCCTGCCTGTCGCCGTCGGTCAGGGCTGCGGCGGCGGACTGGACGCGCTTGCGGCAGTCCTTCATCAGCTCGTCGGTGCGGGACTCCCATGCGGTCATGGTCAGGCTGTAGGAGGCTTCATCCCAGTCGCCGTCAAAGCCCGCGCGGATGCGCAGTATATCGTCTGTCAGGAACCAGATGCGCAGCTCTACAGCGTTGGTGGCTACGGAATAATAGCTTCCGCAGTCCTTGACAGCGCCGCCGGTGTAGCACACTTTCATAGATTTTCTCCTTTCTATTTTGCACATAATTGAATGGTGGAACTTGTTATTTGGCAGACAATGTGCATATTGTACAAAATTGCATAATATATTTTGTTAAATCTGCACATTGTGCCCTTCTTCGCCTTTATAATAACAAATCCTTCACAAAATTTCTGCCGTATTTGTAATGCAAATGTCGCAAAATGTGATATAATCGTGGTAAAGACAAAATTTTACAGGAGGAGTCGCTCATGATCCTGCAAAAAATGCCGCATTACGTGGATTCCATTCTGACGCAGGAGGATGCCAGTGCCGCCCTGCAGGACGGTCAGGTTGTCGTGGCCCTGTATACAAACCGGGAGAATGTCCAGTCGGTGGTCCACTCCCACCCGTATTATGAGATGATACTGCCGGTGGCGGGCAGCAGCGTGCGCTACTCCGTCGACGGCAGTGTCTACGATTTGCACCTGGGGGAGCTGATACTGTTTCCGGGCGAGATGTACCACTCCGGCAAGTTCAACATCACGGACACGACCTCGGAGCGGCTCGTCGTGCAGATAGCTCCCGGCATCTGGGAGCGTGCCTGGGCGCAAAGCGGCCTGCCGCGGCATGTCTGGTCGGGGGATCCTGTCATTCTGGATACTGACGCCGTCACGCAGTGGGACTTCCGCGGTCTGCTGGAGCGGATGGCACAGACTGTGTATCTCGATGAAAAAATACGCGATACCGTGCAATGCTGCGAGGTCACGGAGCTGATTTTGCTGATCAGCCAAGTTGTGACCCGGCGGCACAATGCCCCGCCGCCCTCGGCCACCAGTCTGCTTGTCGCCAAGGCGGTTGCTTACCTTCAGGCCAACTACACCGACCCGCATCTGACCGTGGCCCAGCTGGCAAAGTACACCTACACCAGCCGGGAGCACCTGTCCCGCGTGTTCAAGGAGTACACGCTGGAAAGTATACACGGGTATCTGACCAACCTGCGTATGCAGCACTGCCGCAACGAGCTCGCCGACGGCACCGGCGTACTGGACGCCTGCACCGCCAGCGGTTTTGCAAATTACAGCAGCTTTTTAAAGAGTTTCCGCGCACTGTACGGCATCACCCCCGCCGAGTACCGCGCCCAACTAAGGCAGAGCCGCAGAACGCCATAAAGAAAACCACACATTTTGCTGTTCGGTATCGGCTGCGGTGTCTGTTGCCTTGTAAACCAAAATCGCCGCGATATAAACAAAAATCCGCCGGGGAGCCTTCCCAAAAACGGGAAGGCTTGCCGACGGTATTGCCATAAGAAATAGCCATCTGAAATCCGTGACCTTCGGCATCTCAGGTGGCTATTTTTCAGACCGTCAAAAAACTGCATTCTTGCTCTATTGCGTGTGTAGGGGCGACCATTGGTCGCCCGCCAACTTACCGCTCGCCCCTACAAGAGTTTTTCGACAGTCTGAAAATGTGAATCGCTCCATGGGGAGTGGTTCACATTTTGTATATTATTCAGGCAGTTGAATTTCCGGCATCAGCTCATCGGAGACGACTTGCAGCATTTCCTCCAATTTAGCCAGGTCATCGGGACCGAAGCGCTGTTTGGCGCGCTCCATGACAAGGTGCAAGTAGGAATAACTGATGTTATAGTAATCAATGTACTTTTGGGTCGGGCGCAGGCGGTATTCCCGCTTGTCGATGGTGGACCGGATGCGCTCTACATAGCCTTTTTTGACCAGTGAGTTGATCTTATACGCGGCGTTGGGGGTAGAAAGATTCATCATGTGGCTGAACTGCGCAATCGTAGGTTCGCCCAATGCCATGATGACTTCCATGCAGAAAGATTCTACCGTCGTCAGCGTGGCTTCGCGATCCTCGAATCGACTGAAGATCTGCTTATAGAAGTGCAGTTTGAATTTGGTATATACCCGTCCGAATGTCTGGTCCAGCATAGCGAGAATCCCCCTGTAGGTTAGTGGATTTATTATAGCACATTCCGCCATGTAAAACCAGCCCTCAGGCATCCGTGAGAACAAACGTCAGCTCGGCGTTGGCCGCGCGCACGCCGTCCACCCATGCGGTGGCCTTGCCGATGCCTACCGGGCCATGCTGTTCTATCAGCTCACATTCCAATATCAGCACATCGCCGGGTATGACCTGCCGGCGGAAACGGGCGTTTTTTACGCCGCCGAACAGGGCGAGCTTTCCACGGTTTTCCGGCAGGCTTAACGCGGCTACCGCCCCGGTCTGGGCCAGCGCTTCCAGAATCAGCACACCGGGCATAACGGGGTGTCCCGGAAAGTGCCCCTCAAAAAACGGCTCCGTGCGGGTCACGCATTTGACGCCCCGCGCCCATTGGCCGGGGGTGTAGTCCAGGATCTTATCCACCAAAGCAAACGGGTAACGGTGCGGCAGGATCTCTTCGATCTCTGCCGCGCTCATGGCTCGGGGCGGCTCATTTGGCGTATAGTTCATCCTCATCCCTCCCAGCGTTTGAATACCACGCAGGCGTTATGGCCGCCAAAGCCCAGACTATCGCTCATGGCATACTCCACCTGCGCCGCGCGCCCATGGTTGGGGATATAGTCCAGATCCAGCTCCGGGTCCGCCTCCTGCAAATTGACGGTGGCGGGCAAAAAGGCATCGTGCAGAGCCAGCGCGGTAAATACGCCCTCTACCCCGCCTGCACCGCCCAGCAGATGGCCGGTCATCGACTTGGTAGAAGACACGGCCAGCTTGTACGCATGGCCGCCGAACACCGTTTTGATGGCAGTTGTCTCGCAGCTGTCATTCAGGTGGGTGGACGTCCCGTGGGCGTTGATGTAGCCGATCTGTTCAGGCACTACCCCGCCGTCGGCCAGCGCCAGCCGCATACAGGCCGCACCGCCTGCGCCGCCCGGTGCCGGAGCGGTAAAGTGGTAGGCGTCGCAGTTAGCGCCATAGCCCACGACCTCGGCATAAATTTTGGCACCGCGCGCTTTGGCGGTCTCGAGTTCTTCCAGCAGCAGTACGCCGCTGCCCTCGCCCATCACAAAGCCGCTGCGGCGGGCATCAAAAGGGATCGAGGCCCGGGCCGGGTCGTCCGCCGTGCAAAGGGCTTTCATGCTGGCAAAGCCGCCCACGCCCAGCGGGCTGATGCAGCTTTCGCTGCCGCCGCAGAGCATGCGGTCCTCGTATCCATCGCGGATACGGTGGAACGCATCGCCGATTGCATTGGTGCCGCCTGCACAGGCGGTGGTGGGGCAGCTGCACATGCCCTGCAAGCCAAAACGGATGGCGATCTGCCCCGCCGCCATATTGCCAATGGACATGGGGACAAAATAGGGGCTGACCTTTTCAAAGCCGCGCTGCTGACCGCGGGTATGTTCTTCCTCGATGGTGGGCAGGCCGCCGATGCCGCTGGAAAGGATCACACCAAACCGCGTATGGTCGATTTCCTCCAGCGCAAGGCCGCTGTCGCGGACGGCTTCGTCGGCGGCGGCCACGGCAAACTGGGTAAAGCGTGCCATTTTGCGGGCTTCGCGCTTGTCGATGCGCGCGGCGGGGTCAAAGTCCTTGACCTCTGCGGCCAGCTTTACTTTAAAATCAGCCGTATCAAAAGCCGTGATCGGTCCTACTGCGCAGCGGCCAGCCTTAATGTTCGCCCAGCTTTCTGCCACCGTATTGCCGGTAGGATTTACCGTGCCAAGGCCGGTAATAACGACCCGGCGTTTCTTTTTCGTGTCCATTGCACACCTCACATTCCCATTCCGCCGTCAACGCAAAGGACCTGCCCGGTAATATACCCGGCCTGCTCCCCTGCCAGAAAAGCCACCGCCGCCGCAACATCCTCGGCATGGCCGATTTTGCCTGCCGGGATGGCCGCTTGTGCTGCGGCACGGGCCGGTTCTGACAGCACGGCGGTCATATCTGTTGCAATAAAACCGGGAGCCACAACGTTGGCGGTGATATTGCGGGCAGCATACTCTTTGGCAGCGCTTTTCGTCAGGCCGATCAGCCCCGCCTTGCTGGCTGCATAGTTGGCCTGACCCGCGTTGCCGTGCAGACCGACAACACTGCTGACGCTGATGATGCGCCCATACCGCTGGTGCATCATAAAGCGGCAGGCCGCTTTGGTGCAGAAAAATGCCCCCTTCAGGTTGGTGGCAAGCACATTGTCAAAATCAGCTTCGGTCATCCGCAGAAGCAATTTGTCGGCGGTAATGCCCGCGTTGTTGACCAGCACATCGATCCGCCCAAAAGCGGCAACGGTATCTTCTACCAGTTTCTGACATACTTCGGGGCTGCGCACGTCCGCCTGCAGCGTGACAGCCTGCACGCCAAGGGCGCGGCAGGCTGCGGCTGTTTCCTCGGCAGCGGCAGCGCTGCCGGCATAGTTGACGGCAATGTTCATGCCGTTTTCGGCCAAAGCCCGGCAAATGGCACGGCCAATGCCTTTGGCCCCGCCCGTAACCAGAGCGGCACGGCGCAAGTTTTCGGTTTGCGGCATGGTCAGGCTCCTTTCATGGTGCGCAGCAGCTGTTGCAGCTGCGCGGCAGTTTCCACCGGATAGCACGAGATGGCACTGCCCACAGTCTTTTTGACAAACCCGGTCAACGCCCTGCCGGGGCCGATCTCAATGGCGGTGTCCACGCCCAATTCTGCCAGACGGCGGACGGTCACCTCCCAACGCACGCCGGACTGCACCTGCTTTTCCAGCAGCGCGGCAATGGTGTCGGTTTCCTCCATCTCATGTCCCAGGCAGTTGAACAGCACAGGGAACTGCATCGGCGCAAAGCGGACAGCCTTACATTTTTTCCGCAGTGCATCCCCCGCCGGGTGCATCAATGAGGTATGGAACGGGCCGCTGACATTCAGCGGCAGGCAGCGCCGTGCCCCGGCAGCAAGCGCCAACTCGGCAGCTTTATCGACAGCGGCCTTGTCGCCGCCAATGACCAGCTGGCCGGGGCAGTTGTAGTTGCAGATCTGCACAACGCCTTCGTCGGCGGCTGCCTTGCAGCATGCCTGCAAGGGGGCTTCGTCCAGCCCCAAAACGGCTGTCATCCCGCAGGTGCGCCCCGCCGCAGCCGCAGCCATTGCCTTACCGCGGAAAGCGGTTAAAGCGACTGCGGTCTGCACATCGAACACCCCCGCACAGGCCAGGGCGGAATACTCCCCCAGCGACAGCCCTGCCGCATAATCCGGTGTGACGCCTGCCTCCCGCAGTACGGCAGTAAGGCCAGCGGCAAACGCCGTCATGCAGGGCTGGGTGTATTGGGTCTCGCTCAATACACCGGCTGCGTCGGTAAAGCAGACTTCTTTCAAATCAAAATCCACCGCCGCGTCGGCTTCGTCAAAAGCAGCGCGGAAAGCCGGGAAAGTCTCGTAAAGATCCCGGCCCATACCGGCGTGCTGGCTTCCCTGCCCGGCGTATAAAAATGCTAGTTTCATAAGGTGATCTCCTTGTACACCCCGGCGATGCAGTCTTTGGCTTCGCTTACCATCGCGGCAAAAATTTCTTCCACCGGGCGGACTTCGTGCAGCAGCCCTGCGGCCTGTCCGGCCATCAGGCTGCCATTCTCGGTGTCACCGTCAAACACAGCCTTGCGCAGGCTGCCTAAAGTAAAGCGTTCCAGCGTCATTTTATCAGCCCCGGCCTTTTCCTGGCGGACATACTCGCGGCTCATACGGTTTTTCAGTACACGCACAGGGGTGCCGCCGATGCGCCCGGTCACGATGGTATCACTGTCGCGGGCTTTTAACAGGGCGGCTTTATAGTTTTCATGGATGGGGCACTCGGTGCTCGCCAGCAGACAGGTACCGACCTGCACACCGCACGCCCCCAATGCCAGCGCTGCAGCCAGCCCTCGTCCATCGGCAATGCCGCCCGCAGCGATGACCGGCACATGGACGGCATCGACGACCTGCGGGACAAGTGCCATCGTGGTCATCTCGCCCACATGGCCGCCGCTCTCGGTACCTTCGGCAATAACGGCGTCAATGCCGAGCGGTTCCAGATGTTTGGCCAAAATGGCTGCCGCCACCACGGGGATGACCGTGATACCGGCTGCTTTCCACGCGGCCATGTACTTTCCCGGATTTCCCGCCCCGGTGGTGACGAGCTTTACGCCCTCCTCCACCACGATTTTGGCAAATTCATCCGCCTGCGGGTGCATCAGCATGATGTTCACGCCAAAGGGCTTGTCGGTCAGTGCGCGGCAGCGGCGGATGTTTTCCCGCAGGGTGTCCGCGTCCATGCCGCCGGAGCCGATCAGCCCCAGCGCCCCGGCGTTGGAACAGGCAGCGGCAAACTCGCCCGTGGCGATATTGGCCATGCCGCCCTGTATAATGGGATATTTTGTACCTAAAATTTCATTGAGCAGCTTCATTTTCCACCCTCATACGTCAGCAGCATCCCGCCCCATGTCAGCCCGCCGCCAAAGCCGATGCAGGCCAGCGTCTGGCCGGGGCGCAGCAGATCACTTTCCGCCATTTCGTGCAGGGCAATCGGGATGCTGGCAGCACTGGTGTTGCCGTGACGGCTTATGTTTTTGTAAAACTTTGACGGTTCTGCGTGTAAACTTTTAACACAATGGTCAATTATGCGGCTGTTGGCCTGGTGGCAGACTACCCAGTCCAGATCAGACAATGTCTTTTGGCTGCGGTCCAGCACGGCTTGCAGACAGCGCGGCATAGCCTCCACGGCAAAGCGGAAAACCGCCCTGCCGTCCATCGTGATCGGTGCGGTATCGCAGGCCGCAGGGCCGCCCGCGCGGATCGCTTCACTGCCCCGTGCGCCTAACGTTACGGCGAACGGTGCATTTTCGGCCAGCTCAAAAACAGCCGCACCCGCGCCGTCGCCAAACAACACACAGGTCGTGCGGTCAGTCGGGTCCACCATGCGGGAGAGTGCCTCGCAGCCAATGACCAGCGCATACCGCCCGCCCAGCGTGCTCAGGAGCCCGTGGGCCGCGGCGGCGGCATAAATAAAGCCAGAACAGGCCGCATTCACATCAAAGGCAGGCCGGTTTTCCGGCAGACCCAAGGCAGCCTGTACGCGGCAGGCAATGCTTGGGGTAGCCGTCGGGGCCGAGAGCGTTGCCACAACACAGCAGGCAATGTCGTTTGCCGCCAGACCGCTGCGGGTCAGGGCCTGACGGGCGGCGGTGATAGCCAGCGTGGCGGCATCCTCGTTTTCGGTGCAGTAATAGCGCTGGCAGATGCCGGTGCGGGTCGTGATCCATTCGTCGCTGGTGTCCACCTGTCGGCGCAAGTCCTCGTTCGTCACTACACGGCTGGGCAATGCCCCGCCGGTAGCCAACAGCTGTAAACCTTTCATGCGCCCCTCATTTCTCCGATGCGGCGGTATTTTTTATAGCGCTGGTCTGCCAACGCTTTGCCGCTCATCTTACATAAGGCGGCAAGGTGCACCGCAATGGCAGTGTCCAACCGGCTGAAAAGCAGCTGCCGTCCACGCTGTGCGCCGCCCAGCGGTTCGGGGATGATCTCTTCCACAATGCCATCTGCGTACAGGTCCTGTGCCGTCAGCTTCATCATGGTGCAGGCCTCGCCGCTGCGGGAAGCATCTTTCCACAAAATACTGGCAAACCCCTCGGGGCTGAGCACGGAGTACACGGCATTTTCCAGCATCAGAATGTGGTTGGCAACGCCCAGACCCAGCGCACCGCCGCTGGACCCCTCGCCTGTGACAATGGCCAGCACCGGGACGGTCAGGCCGCTCATCTCCATCAGGTTGCGGGCAATGGCTTCTCCTTGGCCGCGTTCTTCCGCATCCTTGCCGGGGTAAGCACCGGGAGTGTCAATAAAAGTGATGATGGGGCGGTGAAATTTTTCTGCCTGTTTCATCACGCGCAGGGCCTTGCGGTAGCCCTCCGGTCCCGGCATGCCAAAGTTGCAGCGCAGGTTTTCTTCCAGCGTAGTCCCTTTGCGGTGCCCCAAAACGGTAACGGGCATCCCGTGGAACCGTGCGATCCCGCATAAAATGGCCGCATCCTCTTTGCATTGTCGGTCACCGCACTGCTCAAAAAAGTCGGTAAACAAATTGTCGATGATTTCGGTTATATGCGGGCGGTCAGGGCGGCGGGCCAGAAAAACGCGGTCCGCCGGCGTCAGCGAGGTGCAGCGCTGTAAAAGCGTGTTTTCCTCTGCGGAAAGCTCAGCCAGTTCAGCCGCATGGGTGGTCGTGCTCGCCATTTCGGCGTCATCGGCACGGCTGCACAGCGCATCGATCTGCGCGTCCAGCGGTTCCAACTGCTGCAAAACTTCTTTGATCATCTGCGCTTCCTCCCCTGCGTGTGGAGCTGCAAGATCCGCGTTAAGACCTCTTTCAACTCGGTGCGCGGCACGACCTGATCCACAAAACCGTGTTCCAGCTGGAACTCGCTGCGCTGGAACCCGTCGGGCAGTTTTTCACCGATGGTCTGTTCAATGACGCGCGGCCCGGCAAAGCCGATGAGTGCCCCCGGTTCGGCGAGCGTAATATCACCCAGACTGGCAAAGCTGGCCGTGACTCCGCCTGTGGTGGGGTGGGTCAGCACGCTGATGTACAACCCGCCGCTGCGGTTGAACCGTTCCAGCGCGGCGCTGGTTTTGGCCATCTGCATCAGGCTGAAAATGCCCTCCTGCATCCGTGCGCCGCCGCTGGCAGAAAAAATGATGAGCGGCAGGTGCTTGTCGGCAGCGTACTCAATCGCACGTGTGATCTTTTCACCAACAGCGGTGCTCATGCTGCCCATAAAAAAGCGGCTGTCCAGCACAGCGACCACCGCCTGCACGCCGCCGATCCTGCCGATTGCTGTAACGGCGGCTTCTTTCAGGCCGGTCTTGCCCGAAGCAGCGGCCAGTTTTTCCTGATAATCAGGAAAATGCAGCACATCGTTGGGCGCAATGTCCGGGTTCAGCTCTTTAAAAGTTCCGTGGTCCAGAACCGTGCTGAGCCGATAATAGGCGCCGATTGCCAAATGCACCCCGCAGTTGGGGCAGACATACTGGCTCTTGACCCAAACCTGCCGCGTGGCACGGCGGCCACATTTTTTGCACTCGACAAATTGCGGCGGCACCCAGTTGGGCGCAGCCGTACCGGCATCGCGGCGGGCTTTCATCTGAAAGCTGCGTTCCTGCGGGCTGGTCGGGAACAGCTTTTCAATGGCACTCATCCTGCAATACCCTTTAGGCTGCCCGCGCAGCCAGATAGTTGAAGATGTCGCCCACGGTTTTGAGCGTCCCCAGGTCCTCGTCGGCAATCGTAACGCCGAACTTGTCCTCAAACGCCATGTTCAGCTCTACCGCATCCAGGCTGTCCGCCTGCAGGTCGTCGGTCAGGCTGGCATCCATTGTGACCTTATCAGCATCGCAGTTCAGGGTGTCAACAAATACTTCTTTTACTTCTTCAAAGCTCATATTACGTACCTCACATAATTTAACTAAACAAATTGACGTAATTGTCAATGAGGTCATTATACCACGTTTGTTTTGAATGTCAATATTATTAGGTAAAAATATTTATCTAATTAAATCGCCGTTTTTCTCCTCTTCCGGTATTATAAAAGGAAAGCACACAAATTATCCTCCCGCAGGGGCAGCCCTTGCTGACTGCGATTTGACCGCTGCTGCATATCTTCCCTGTGAAATATCCAATCGTCTTTAAATGGTTTTATTTACTTTCTCTTTTACTCTCCCAGATTATTTTCTATTCTGCAACATATTTCGCTCTAATGTGCTATACTAATAATATCCAATAATGATGGAGGAACTTCTATGAAACGCAGCAGCATCCGACTCCAATACAATGCCCCCGTCACACTGACCTTTTTCTTTTTGTCCCTCGCCTCTCTAATATTGGGCTGCTTAACAAACAACTGGACAACCTCGCACCTGTTTAGTGTGTATCGCTCGTCGATGACGGATCCGCTATTCTATGTCCGGTTGTTCGGTCATGTCCTTGGCCACGGCGGTTGGAATCACTTTATAAACAATATGCTCCTCTTCCTTGTTGTCGCTCCACCTTTGGAAGAACGATACGGAAGCCGAACACTTCTAAGCGGTATCCTTATGACCGCGCTGGTATCCGGCATATTGCAGTGTGTGCTGTTCCCCGCTTCTGCATTGCTTGGTGCATCCGGTATCGTATTCATGCTCATCATGCTCTCCAGTTTGGCCGGCAGTAAGAATGGAGGTATCCCTATCACCTTCATCTTGGTTGGCGTGCTGTACTTAAGCCAGCAGATATACAGTATCCTCTTTATACAAGATAATGTAGCTAACTTTATGCACATTGTCGGTGGTATTTGCGGTACAGCTTTTGGTTTTGCCGTCCGGAAGAGATAATAAATGATTGGAAAGAGAATCTTATTTATGATGAGTAAGCACATTTTTCAGAAAGAACCCGTCCTGAGCATTGCCACTTGTTTGGCGATCATTTCCGCTTTCTTTGTCCTCCCGGACGCAGAATACCTCGGATATATCGATTTCCGTACTCTTGCAATCCTGTTTTCGCTAATGACAGTTATGGCCGGACTGAGAGGGCAAGGCGTATTTGATAGACTCGGCCATGCCCTCCTATCTCATACCCGCACCACTTTGCAGCTAACAGCTGTTCTCGTTGGCCTATGCTTCTTCAGCAGTATGCTGATAACAAACGATGTATCGCTGCTAACATTCGTGCCATTTACGTTTGTCGTTCTGAATAGTTTGAACGCATCTGTTCGCAGCAAACTGCTCCTCCCTATCGTCTGTATGCAGACGATAGCTGCCAACCTTGGCAGTATGCTTACACCACTGGGCAATCCCCAAAACCTGTATTTGTATGGCAAGAGCGGGATGGATATGAGCGCCTTTGTTCTGTTGATGCTCCCCTATTCCATCATATCATTAGTGCTTATTGCTATATGGGCAGTATGGCTATGCCGTGAAGGTTCCGACATTGTTGTAACTCATTCTGCGGCAAACTCAGAACCAGACAAGAGACTCATTGCGTTGTACGGTATTCTGTTTGTCGCCTGTTTATTGGTTGTATTGCGTGTTCTCCCATACGGTGTTGCATTCGTCGCTGTCTTGGTGTGCACCTTCTTTGCCGACCGCCCCACTCTTGGCCGCGTAGACTATTCTCTGATTCTTACCTTTGTAGCACTGTTCATTTTCATCGGGAACTTAGGTCGGATTGAAGCGTTCTCTGGATGGTTACAGAATATTCTGGCCGGCCATGAGGTTTTCGTATCCGTTCTGGCCTCTCAAGTGACCAGTAATGTGCCTGCTGCCATCCTGCTTTCTGGATTTACCGATAATTTCCGTGCGCTGATTATTGGCACAAACCTTGGTGGCCTTGGCACATTAATTGCATCCATGGCAAGCCTAATTTCTTATCGACAGATTGCAAATGAAGTACCTGCTGAAAAGGGGCACTATTTTGCGATGTTTACTATTTCCAATGTAGTGTTTCTGACCATTCTGATGGGTGCTTGGGCCCTGACCTGATATTTCCGTAATTCTATTGCTATTTAACGTCTTTAAACGAAGATCCACATTCGTAAATGGTCGCGCAGTCAAGCAAAAGCGAGCGCATTATGAAAAATTACGTCAGCAGTTACAAAAAGCTCAAGCACCATCTTCACGCAGAAGGCTGAAAGCTATAGGGAAACAAAAAAACGGAGGAGGCAAAACGCCTCCTCCGCGCCAAAATTTTCGGTTGTAGGGAAACACCGGAGGTAAAAAGTGTATTACTGCCATCCTCTTGCCGCAGGGTCGAGCATCTCGGCGGCGGAATACACCAGCGCGTTGCAGATGGCGGCAGCCACGTTGCTGCCGCCCTTGCGGCCCATGGCGGCGATGGCGGGCACGCCGTACTGCGTGCAAACCGCAAACAGCCGCTCCTTGCTTTCCACCACGTTCACAAAGCCGACGGGCACGGCGATGACCAGCGCGGGGCGCAGACCGCTTTCGATCTCGTCCGCAATCGTCAGCAGCGCCGTGGGGGCGTTGCCAACGGCCAGCACCGCGCCGGGGTACTCCCGCGCGGCCCTGTGCATGGCGGCGGCGGCCCGGGTCGAGCCCGCCGCCTTCGCCGCAGCGGCGACAGCGGGGTCGGCCATAAAGCAGAGTGCCTGCCCGCCCAATTTGGCCAGACCGGGCTTTGTGATGCCCGCCAGCGCCATGTTGGTGTCGGTGATGACCACTGCCCCGGCACGCATGGCCGCGACGCCCGCCGCCGCCGCGCCGGGTGTGAAGCGCAGGTTCTCGGCGTAGTCAAAATCCGCTGTCGTGTGAATAACGCGCTTGACCACGGCGGCGTTTTCGGGCGGAACCGCAAGCCCGCGCGCGGCCAGCTCCGACGTGATAATGCCCATGCTCGTGCGCTCAATATCGGCGGGCAGATGATGCTGCGGTGTCATTTTTTTCCTCCTCTGGGGTTGTGCAGACCCATGGCCGTGTAGACGGCGTCCATGTCCAGCGCACTGCGCACGCCGTCGGCCAGCAGGTCCAGCTGCTGTGTGCGGTAGTCGGCCATCGCAAGCGGCGCGGCGGTCTCCGGCGCGATTCCCTTGCGGCGGCAGAGGTACGCGGCCAGCTGCTCCGTCAATTCGCCGCTGTCAAACAGGCCGTGCAGGTAGGTACCGAACACGGCGTTTTGCACGCAGCCCTCCGGTGTGCCGTCGGCATAGCGGCAGAACGGAGCGCCGTTCACCGCGGTGCGGCCCGTGTGAATTTCATATCCGGTCAGCGCAGCCCCGGCAAAGGGCGCGGCAGCCGTCGCCGTGACCTGTGCGCGGCGCTTTTCGGCGGTAAAGACCGTCCGCGTCGGCAGCAGGCCCAGCCCGCGCAGCGTCTGCGGATGGCCGCTCTCGGTGCCCTGACTGTCGTCGAGCGTCTCGCCCAGCAGCTGATAGCCGCCGCAGACGCCCAGCACCGGCGTGCCGCCTGCTGCCAGCTTGAGCACAGCGGCCTCCAGCCCGGACTGGCGCAGCCACAGCAGGTCGTTCACCGTGTTTTTGGTGCCGGGCAGAATGACCAGATCCGGCGCACCCAGCTCTCGCACGGACTGCACGTACCGCACACCCAAAAGCGGGTGCTGTTCCAGCGGCATAAAATCGGTAAAATTGGAAATATGCGGCAATTTCAAAACAACTGCGTCCAGCGGCTTGACCGCACTTTTGCTTTGCAGCCGCGGCGCAAGCGAGTCCTCGTCCTCGATGTCCACCCGCAGGTACGGCACGACGCCCAACACCGGCAGCTGCGTTTTTTCCTCCAGCATTGCCAGCCCGGGGCGCAAAATTTCTACGTCGCCGCGGAATTTATTGATGATAAGCCCGCATATACGCGCGCGCTCGTCCGGCTCCAGCAGCGCTACCGTGCCGTACAGCTGCGCAAAGACGCCGCCGCGGTCAATGTCGCCCGCCAGCAGAACCGGCGCGTCCACGAGCTTTGCCAGCCCCATGTTGACAATGTCGTCTGCCTTCAGGTTGATCTCGGCGGGACTGCCCGCTCCCTCGATGACGATGATGTCAAATTCATCGGCAAGGCTGTCGTAGGCACGAAGAATATCGGGAATCAGCGACTTTTTGCGGCGGAAATATTCCTTTGCAGGCATGTCGCCGCGGACCTCGCCGTTTACGATGACCTGGCTGCCCACATCGCTGCTCGGCTTGAGCAGGATCGGGTTCATCCGCACATCGGGCTCGACGCCCGCGGCCTGCGCCTGCACGACCTGTGCGCGGCCCATTTCGAGGCCGTCCCGGGTCACAAAGCTGTTCAGCGCCATGTTCTGGCTTTTGAACGGCGCGGTTTTGTAGCCGTCCTGCGCAAAAATGCGGCAGAGCGCCGCGCACAGCAGGCTTTTGCCCGCGCCGCTCATCGTGCCCTGCACCATGATGCACCCTGCCCGGCTCATGCCAGCACCTCCCGCATAATTTTCAACAGCTGTTCGTTTTCTTTTTGGGTGCGCACAGCGGTGCGGTACCACGTCTCGTCCAGCCCCGGGTAGTTGCCGCAGCCGCGCACCACCGCACCGTGACAGCGCAGCTTTGCCCCAAAGTCCGCCGGTGCGCGGAACAGCAGGTAGTTGGCCTGTCCGTCCACGACCCGCAGCCCCAGTGCCCGCAGTCCCGCGGCCAGCCTTGGGCGCTGGTCGGCAATGAGTGTGCGCACGCTGTCGGCATAGGCGGTCTCCTCCAGTGCGGCCTGCCCTGCGGCCTGTGCCAGACCGGACACGGCCCACGGCTGGCCCGCCGCGCGCATTTTGTCCAGCAGCGCCGCGTCACTGCACAGCGCATACCCCAGCCGCACCCCGGCCATGGCGTAGAGCTTGGTGAATGCCTTTAAGATTATAAGGTTCGGTGCATCGCGCAAAACTGTCTTAGCTGTCAGGGTATCCCGCGCGGCGAGGAAGTCGAGGAAGCACTCATCCACGACCAGCACCGCGCCACAGTCGGCACAGCGGCGCAGCAGCTTTTGCACCATAACGAGCGGCGTGACCTGCCCGGTGGGGTTGTTGGGCTGGCAGAGGAACACTGCATCGGTGCTGTCGTCGATGGCGTCTACAAAGCCGTCCGTCACGGCAAAGTCATTTTCCTCCCGCAAAAGAAACCGCTGTACGTCACAATGCACCGTTTCCAGCGCAGCAGCGTACTCGGCAAAGGTCGGCGCGGGCAGCAATGCGCGCCGCGGGCGCAGGGCCAGTGCCAGGCGGTAGATCAGGTCCGCCGCACCGTTGCCGCACAAAATTTGCGCAGTATCCACACCCTCTGCCGCGGCCAGCTTAGTGCGCAGTGCCCGGCAGAGCGGGTCCGGGTAGCGATCCGCCATGGGCAGTGCCGCTGTGATGGCCGCTGCCACGCCCGCGGGCAGCCCCAGCGGGCTGACGTTAGCCGAAAAATCCAGCGCGTCCCGGCCAAACTCGGCCCGATAGCCCGCCCAGTCGCCGCCGTGTACCAGTTCCATTCCGCATTCCCTCACAAGACAAGCATCAGCCGCACGGCCAGCCCCAGCACAAGGGCCAGCAGGCTCTCGGCGTACATCATGCGGTTGGCACGCAGGATGTCCCGCGGCTCGATCTCCCGCAGCGGGTCGCCAATTGTCGGCTTATCGTAATATTCGCCAAAGTAATAGGCCGGGCCCGCCAGCTGCACGCCCAGTGCCCCGGCGCAGGCGCTCTCGGTCTGGGCGCTGTTGGGGCTGGCGTGGCGGCGGCGGTCCCGCCGCCAGATGCGCCACGCCCCGCGGGCACTGTTGCCCGTCAGCGCCGCCGCAGCCACCCAGAGCAGCGCGGCCAGGCGGCTGGGCAGCCAGTTGGCGGCATCGTCCAATTTGGCGGCACAGCGCCCGAAATAAAGATATTTTTCGTTTTTGTAGCCGAGCATGCTGTCCATCGTGTTGATGGCCTTGTAGGTCAGCGCCAGCGGTGCCCCGCCAAGGAGCATATACAAAAGCGGCGCAATGACGCCGTCGCTGGCGTTCTCGGCCACGGTCTCCACGGCGGCTTTGGTCACGCCCGCGGCGGTCAGGTTTTGTGTGTCACGGCCCACGATGCGGGCCACGGCCCTGCGGGCCGCGGGCAGGTCGCCCTTTGCCAGTTCCTTGTACACATTGCGGCTCTCCTGTGCAAGCCCCTTGGCAGCCAGCGCCTGGCCGCACCAGAGCATTTGCAGCGCCAGCCCCAGCGCCGGATGGAGCCTTGCCGCGGCCCAGCAGGCAAGCCCGGTAACGGCCAGCGTGCCCAGCGGCAGCACCGCGGCCACCGCGGCCCCGCCGGCCAGCTCGCCCCGCGGCGTTTTGGGCAGTGCGGTGCGCAGGTGCTTTTCCAGCACCGAGATGCACCGGCCCATGAGCACCACCGGATGCGGCAGCCACGCCGGGTCGCCAAACAGAGCGTCCAGCAAAAAGCCGCCCAGTACCGCCCAAAAAATCAGCATGTGCTCTCCTTCGTGTACTGCACGGTCTTGACCAAGCGCAGCTCATGCCGCGCCGCCCAGTCGCGGGCGTCCAGCACATAGCCGCCCGCGTTGGGGCCGCACCACGCATAATAACCGCGCCTGGGCAGGGCGTACCGCTCCATGGCCGCCATCTGGGTGCCGCCGTGGGCCAGGATCACCAGCATTTCCTCGCCGTCGGCCAGCGCCTTGTCCACCAGCGCCGCAAACGTGCGGCATACGCGGTCACTGAAATCATCCTTGCGCTCACCGTCGGGGCAGCTGCTCTCGCAGTTGGCGGCGACCCACGCCTGATAGTCGGGATCGTGCTCCATCTCAATATAATTGCGGCCCTCAAAGCTGCCGAAGCACATCTCCTTCAGCCCGTCCACGGGCACGAGCTCCGCGTCCGGGAACAGCACCTCCGCCGTCTGCCTTGTACGCTGCAGCGTGGAAATATAGACAACCTTCGGGTCAATATCAGCCCGGCGCAGCTGGGCCAGCCCCTCGGGCGAGAGCGGGATGTCCCGCTGACCCTGATAGCGCTTCTGGGCGTTGTACTCGGTCAGGCCGTGGCGCAGTAAATAAATCAGCATTTCGGAAGTTCTCCTTTCAAAATCGTCGGCAGACCGCAAAACATCTGCACAACGCAGTCCGCCCGCGCGGCCAGCAGACAGGCCAGACGGCCCGCCGCCTCCCGCGCGGCACGCGCGGCGGGGTCAATCGGCACAACGCCGCCGCCGACCTCCGCCGCGGTCACAACATCATAATCTGCCAGCTCGTCGGCCAGCCGGTTCAAATCGGCGGCATCGGCGGCCAAATCCTGCACGTCGTACACCTGCCGCCCGCCGAGCTTTTGCGCAAAGGTGCGCTTGCCGCTGTAGAGCGGCCCTGTGATGAACATCATTTACAGCACTCCTCCCCACTGACTAACGGCCAGCGCCGCCAGCATCCACAGCTCGGCCCGCTGTAAAAACCACCCGGCCAGGTCGCCGGTGATGCCGCCAAACTGCTTTTTTGCCACGAAATAATAGCGCCACAGCGCCAGAAGCGCCGCCGCCGCCAGCCCGCCGCCGCCGATGGGCACCAGGATGATGTCCACGTCGGGCAGGTCCTGGAAGATCTCATAGGCGATGGTGCCCTGGCCGGTGGCCACCTCCAGGTCGTTGAAGGGGTGGATATAGGTCAGCCCCTCCTCCTCCGCCAGCTTGGCGGCCAGCTCGGCGGACTCGTCAAAGACCTCACCGTGGAGGATGACCTTGGCCCCGTAGTCCTTGGTATTGTTCACCTTCACCAGGGGGGTGGTGGTGGGCATGACGATGGTGGCGGGCACGCCGGCGGCCTGGGCAGCGTAGGCCACGCCCTGGGCGTGGTTGCCGGCGGAGGCGGTGACCAGCCCCCGGGCCTTCTCCTCGTCGCTGAGGGTGCTGATCTTATAGTAAGCGCCCCGGATCTTGTAGGCGCCGGTGACCTGCATATTTTCGGGCTTGAGATAGACCCGGTTGCCGCAGCCCTTGGACAGGGCCGGGGAGTCGATGAGACTGGTCTCCCGGATCACGCCCTTTAAGACGCTCCGGGCGTTTTTGAACTGTTCCAGTGTGGGCATGGTCAAAACTTCCTTTCTGCGCTTGGACGACGTATTACATAAAGTGAATCATACCCAATTCCGGGAGGAAAGTCAATGGAGGGGGCGGGAGCGGGAGCGGA
>OHVN01000296.1_pt1 | contig 19598 bp, 16 predicted proteins | sample 1579481 | NCBI WGS metagenome assembly OHVN01 (sample SAMEA3882532, study PRJEB24775) | human gut metagenome | biome: human-associated habitat; feature: intestine environment; material: feces | place: Netherlands | collected 2009/2010 | reverse complement strand
TGCTCAACTGGAGGGACTTTCCTAATCCCTAATCCCTAGCCACCAGTCACTAGTCACTTACTCCCCGAACATCTTTGAAAGCGGGTTATTCGTAAAGACATCCGCTTCATTGATATAGCGGCGCACCATTTCCACGGACTTGTGACGGGTCTGTTTCATGATGAGACGCTCCTCGATGCCGTGAAGCGCCGCATACGTGGCGAAGCCGTGGCGCAGGCTGTGCGCGCCATAGAGCGTGGGGTCAAGACCGATCAGTTCGGCATATTTTTTGACGAGGAGATTCACCGTATTTTCACTGAGATGTGTTGAAGCGACCTTGCCATTTTTCAGGATCTTCCTGAAGATCGGGCCGTCATGGATATCAGCGGCCTTCAGCCAGTCATAGAGTGCACGGATGCCGTCCATTTCTTCAGGTACATTCTTCAGATGGGGGATGCCGACCTGCTGTCCTTCGCCCCGCTGGTCCGTCTTCGAGCGTTTGATGTGAAGGACGATGCCCTGCGGAAATTTTCTGATATCTTCCATCGTGAGAGAGACGAGCTCGCTTCTGCGGAAAGCCCCCATGAAGCCGATGAGGAGGATCGCACGGTCGCGCAGGCCGTGAAGCGTTCGGAGATCCATGCGGGAGATCATCTCCTGAAGCTCTTCAAAATACACCGGCGTTTTCCCCTTTTGCAGCATGCCTTTCTGCCGCATGAGGCCGATCAGTGCTTCTCGTACGATCCACGCTTTTGCGGGATTCTCCTTCGTGAGGCCGGCCGCATTGAAATTTTCTGACAGAGCGGAAATGCGGCGGCGGATGGTCGCCGTTTTCGCATAGTCCGCCAGATCATTGATATAGTTCACGATCGTTTCCGGCGTAGTCGGGAACGATTCTTTTTTGTTGTACGAGCACCAGTCGCAGAAGTCATTCCAGTCCGACTCATAGGCGTCGATGGTATGCTCCGATTTCGTTTCCGACAGTGCGAGAAGGCTCTTGTCGGAGAGTGCATCGTCATGGGTGCGTTTTGAGAAATCACGGATATAGAAATGGGAGGACATGGGGGCGGCCTTTCTGGGAAATGAATGCAGGAAACGGCGAAAGATACTTGTATGACGCCGTAAATAGAAAGAGGGATCTTTTCACTGTATGCTATTATAGCATGGCACATGCCGGAATGGTGCGCTTCTCCTCTGGAAGGTCGTTTGTGCTGCCTTAAAAGCTGTGTCAAGCCGTTTTTTGAGGGTACGATATGACCGGTCCCTCCTTCGAAAATGCGCGCCGCCTCCTTCCGCAGGGAGAAAACGGAGTCATGCCGTCAAAGGGTGATCTTCCCGGGCTGACCTGGCATCCCGATTCTTTTTCATTAAAGCTCGCTAAATAAAAGCACTGATTTCATTTGACTTACCACCCCTAAAATGGTAATCTTAACTTAATGTAGAAATGGCTTGCCATTATTATTTGTATCAGGGGGTCTTTAGAAAAATGGATGTACTTCACTTGTTCCATGCCGGCGGTTTCATGATGTATCCGCTGCTTCTCTGCTCTATCATCGTTGTCACGATCTTCATCGAGCGTTTCCGCTTCTATCACGCGAACCGGTCGAATATCGAAAAGCTCACGAAGGAGATCCCGGAACTCCTGGCAGCCAATGATCAGGAAGGGCTGAAAGCGGCGCTCAAGGCCGATGGCGGCATTCCTGCCGGTATCATTCTGGCCGGCGCTGAGCAGCTCTCTTCCAAAGCGAACCAGACTGCCATTCTGGAAGGCGCAGCTTCTCATGCCGCGGGCGTCTTGAAGTCGTACCTGAACTATCTTGATGTCATCGTCACCCTGTCCCCGCTGATGGGGCTTCTTGGCACCGTCATCGGTATGATCGGCTCCTTCAATGTCCTTTCGGTCGCAGAAGGCCAGCCATTCGCCATCACCGGCGGCGTCGCAGAAGCACTCGTCTGCACCGCATCTGGCCTTTTCGTTGCCATCATCGCCCTTATCGCCTACACCTACCTTTCGCAGCAGGTATCTAACTTCGTTTCCCAGATGGAAAAATTGGGCTCCCTGTATTTGGCAATCGTAGAGGCGGATCAGAAATGAAACTTGAATCAATGAATGTAGAGAAGAAGCCGAAGATCATGATCATCCCGATGATCGATATCATCTTCTTCCTTCTGGTCTTCTTCATGATGTCCATGCTGACGATGGTGGTGCAGAAATCGATCAATCTAAATCTGCCGCAGACCGCCAGCGCGCAGATCGATCTGCAGAAAACACTGCCGATCAGCGTAACATCCGACGGTACCATCTATGTCGAGCAGGAGAAGATCCCGAAGGACTCCTTCAAGAAACGCATGGAGATCGAAAAGAACAGAAATCCCGATATCTCTATCGTCCTGCGCGCGGATGAAAAATCGGAGCATGGTGACTTCGTCTTTGTCCTGGATCAGCTGAAATCCGTCGGGATCTCCAAGATCGGCATTGCCACTGCCTCCAAAGGGCAGTCAGACTAAAGGGGTGGTGTGATGCGTACTTTCAAGTACAGATGGTCCTCTGCTCTGGGTACCTCGCTTGCCTGTCACGTCGTCGCCTTAGGCCTCATCACGGGCTTCATGCTGCTGTTCCCGGCATCTCCTGTGAATAAAGGGCCCATCGAAGTCGACCTCGTCACGATGAGCGGCGGCGGTGGCGGTGGCGGCGGTGGAAACGGGGGAGAAACACCGCAGGAAGAAAAACTCCCCGAAATCAAAGAAGCAAAAGCCACACCGACAGCTCCGCCTCCCGTCAAGACCGAACCGGATCCAGAAGCAGAAAATGATGTCCACGAAGTTGCGCCAAAACCATCTGAGGACACCGCATCTGCCGCAGATACCTCGTCACCTTCAGGTAGCACTTCAGAGGAGAGCACCTCTTCCGGCACCGGTGGTGGTACCGGCGGTGGGAACGGTACAGGGAATGGCCCCGGCGATGGCAGTGGAGAAGGCCCCGGCTCCGGCTCCGGTTCCGGCGGTGGGAATGGCTCCGGCTATGGCAGCGGAAATGGAGACGGCGCCGGTCCCGGAGATGGCGTCACCATGGGACCGCAGCTTTTGAGCAATCCGGCGCCTGCCTATCCGGAATCCTGCCGCAAAGCGAATATTTCCGGTACGACGGTCGTAGGTCTCACCATTTCGAGCGATGGCAGCGTCTCGAGCGCATGGGTCGTTTCCTCTTCCGGGAATGGCACCCTTGATAGTGCCGCTGTCAGTGCCGTCTACGGCTGGCAGTTCGTCCCTGCCAAACAGAATGGCGTGGCGATCACCTGTAATTCACAGGTACCGGTCACATTCAATCTGAGATAATGAAAAAGCACATGTGCCGCAAGGTGCATGTGCTTTTTTGCTGTGATGGGTTCAGCGTTTCCCTTGGGAAATATGTGAGATAGATGAATACCGATAAAGATTTCTTGCCTTCGCTTGAAATGACGATGGCGCTGAACGCGAACTCACTATAGACGTGACTGGGGACTTGAATGCCACTCACGATATGAGAATACCGCCATCCCTCCAGCGGAGCAGGCCTTTGAAGAAGGGCCGCGCCAAAGGCGCAGGATAGAGTGCCCCGCAGGGGCACAGTTCACCGTAGCGGTCAGCAGAGCACATGCGTTGACCGTTCTTCCGTCCATCTCATATCACTCGCTGGCCGTTCTGCCGTATTCTGCCTCTTCGAAGCAGTCTATCCTAGCCTTTGGGCCGCCCCCTTCTCCAAGGGGGAACGCATTTTAGGCTATTCTCCATTCTCCGCGACGCTTAGATCCTTCGACTCAGTTCTCATATTTTCAGATAAGCCATTTTCAAGGAAACACTAATTCTGTGATTGAATCAGCGTTTCCTTAACATACGACGTTTTTCTCCGCTCAGGATGACGAAATGCGCCGCACCATCCCCGCTGAACCCGTTGAACCTATAGAACGTATAGAACCTGCTGAACCTCTTTCGCAAATCATCAAGGGACGGCACGCCCCTCGGGCTAACCCTTAAACCCTTCTTCCCATTTCACAAATATGATAGAATAAATGAAAATGCACCATCCATCTATTTCCACGGAGGAACCAATCATGAAAAAAGTCATTTTCGATATAGACGGCGTCCTTTTGAGCGAAGAACGCTACTTCGATGTATCTGCTCTGACCGTATGGGAGATACTCTACAGCCATGCGTACATGGGACTTCCCAGCGAACGCGACGATTTTAATGCGGATCGCATCACCGAAGGGCAGATCGCCGGCTGCCGCAGCGTGGTGTGGGGGAATGATGCTCTGCTTTCCTGGCTGAAAGCGCGCGGCATCAATTCGAACTGGGATATGGTACACGCCGATCTCATCACCATCCTCTGGCTGATGGCAGAAACCTATAAAAAACGCTCTGGCGGAGAAAAAATGTCTTTTACCTTCCACCAGCCACCAGACTTGAAGCGCGCCGGACAGGAGCTCATGGGACTGCCCATGCCGAAAGCAGAAGACGTACTCGATCGCTGGGAGAGTGCCGTCCCCGAAGGACTTCAGGGCGAAGACGTCTTCCGTGCGCTCAAGAGTGCCATGGCGGATACGATCGATGGCGACCTTTCCTGGGCCGACCTTCGCTCCGATTTCTGGAAGATCCATACCGAAGCCTTTCAGGCCTGGTACCTCGGAGACGACACCTTCATTTCCCTCCTGCATCACATGCCTTACAGCGCAGGAAAACCGGGCTTCCTCTCCCGAGAAGTCCCGCTTGCTCCCGCCGCTCACATCCTTTCCCTCTTCCGCACGCTGAAAGAGCGCGGCTATGACATCGCCATCGCGACCGGCCGTGCCAGAGAGGAGATGGAGATCCCCTTCAAGCTGTTCCACTGGTACGAGGAATTCGATCCCTACACCATGGCGACTGCCTCCGATGCGGAAGAATCAGCCGGAAGGCTCGGCGGCCCCGTCCTCGACAAGCCGAATGCCTTCATCTTTTCCTGCGCCATCTTTGGAAGAGATCCGGACAAATACAAGGCCTACTCCGAAGAAACCATGCAGCCCGCCAAGGAGGATGAGATCTACGTCTGCGGCGACTCCTACTCCGACGTCATCGGCAGCCGCCGCGCCGGCGCGAAATGCATCGGCATCCTGACCGGCCTTGAAGGCAAGGACGCGATCCCGATGTTTGAGAAAGAAGGCGTCCCATATGTGGACCGCGTGACGGATGTGCTCGAAAAATTAGATTAAGAGTGACTGGTAGCTGGTGACTAGTCATTAGTCACTACCTGATTTCGTTTACCATTCTCTCACGCATTGTCATTTCGAGCGAAGCGAGAAATCTTTTTCGCCTGCGGAGAAAAGAGGAGTAGGGCAGCCATCCATGGGAAACCTGACATATCCTCCATGTGCGTGATGGAGGCGGCCTGAACAGTAAAAAACGCGGGAAGAAAGAACTTTGAAGATCTTTCTTCCCGCGTTTTGCTATATGAAATCAGAGTAGCTGTTTCCCCGACGGTAACAGGGGTGAGTGACTTGAATACCGCTTTCAGGCATCGCCTTTTTTATTTGCGGCGCAGCCGCTACCAGCATGTCTGCTCCCTAGTCAACAAATTCCGGACAGCAAAAAACATCCGGGGAACGCTTTCTGCCTTTACCCAAATGCAGGCGGGACACGGAATCGGCGCCGGTGTGGTCAAATGTACCAAAGTACGGACGTCCTGGCTGTCGTCGGTGCTCGGCCTCGCAGGGGGCAGGGAAGCGTGGAAAGCATGGTTTTCCCGGATATTTTTTGTTTGTCTTACATGTTCAGCCTTAGACAGGTGGGGGAAAAAGACTGACATTTCCTTGTCCTGTCCGATGAGCCTGAGCGCAAAGCAAGATCTTCCTTCCGTAAGGCTGCTCTCTGTCGTATTTCTTAGCGCTAATGAATTCTGGAAATCAGAGAACAGCCGCGAAAAGGTGCACACACGATGCGCCCTTGGCTTCATGTCTGTATTGTATACCTTATTTATGAAAATTGCAAGTCACGTCTTATAAGCAGTTCACAAGAAATGGTGGATCACTAAAATCTATCAAGCAATGATCGCATATATATAGAATCATCTGCCATTCACAAGCTCTTTTATTCACATGGCGGATTATGTCGTGAGAAGGAGATGCTGGCAGATCGGTCCGTGAGAGGGCGTTTCTTATTTTGCTAAGAAAATGAGACGATCGGGGAATCCATTGCGGATAGCCGTCCTTTTAGGGGGAATACACCTTATCATATGAAAATTAGAAGTAAGAGATACAAGGTTAACAAAAATAAAATTAGATTAAAAAATATTGGACAAAATAAGTAGTTTATGATAGTCTCTTAGAAGGTCATCGCTGAACAGGGAATAGGTGATGAGGATTTTCATCTTTGCCGTGGAAACTCGGACACACTGGCTCTTGATGGAGAACGTTTTCTTCCCGCTCATTTTGGAAAGAGGAGAATATTTATGAGAAAAGGAATGTATAAGATGTTGGCTGCTGCCCTCATGCTCACAATTTCGGGGGGGTAGTAGGTAGTGCTGCTGATACTGTACTGGATACAGTGTATGTATATGGGGATAGAGATCAGGCGGAACTCCAGCCGCTTGGCTCTCTCGCTTATCAGACGCAGAATGTGGGCCTCTTAGGAAATAAAGATGCTCTCGATACGCCATTTACTAGTATGTCGGTAAGTCGTAAATCTATAGATACTTTTGCATCCCCCATGAATGGTGTCATGGATGCATTAGCATTAAATCCATCGGTCAGACCTGTGGGCGCTGGAATTGCGAACGAAGTTTCCATCCGCGGCTTTAAGGTGTCTGACCATTCTTTGTACGTCAATGGCATCCCGGGGCTTTTGGATCAGCAGAAGTTAACAGATGTATATATTGAAAATGCCAATGTCATTTCCGGACCTAATATCGGCGTGGCTGCGACGAGTGCGAATCAGGCGGTTTCCGGTACGATTGATTTCCAGTCCAAGCGTGCACAGTCTACACCGAATACCGATCTAAAACTGACTTACCGCGGCGGATCTTCTTTCCAGCAGATGGTCGATGTAGGCAAACGATTTGGCGATAAGCAACGCTGGGGTGTTCGTGTCATGGCGGACAACATCGATGGAGAAACAGCGGTAAAAGGGGAAAAGCTGACACAGAGAGACGTCTTCGTCAATATTGATCAGAAAACCACAAATAGCAAGACAAATATTTTGGCTGGCTATAACTATAATAAACAGCAGGGGATGGTTTCATATGGGGTAGGGTTTGATTCTTCCCTTACCTCTTTGCCAAAGCCTTTGGATGGTAGCAAGACTTATGGAACTGACTGGACTTTTAATGAATATGATAACTGGATTTTAGGAATCAATCATGAGCAAAAATTAAATGAGCATATGACGGCTTTCATGAATGCAGGATATCATAGAGAAGATTGGTACGGCTACTTGGATGGCGATCCAAAAATCTTAAATGCAAATGGTGATTATAAGGTTTCTGTGGATGTGTATCCACTGGCTGTTACTAGAAAATACATCGCTCTCGGCTTGAAAGGTAAATTTAAAATTGGTGCAAGTGAACATGAATATGTCGCCAGTGTAGATAGAAACTGGGCAACAAGCTATGGCGGAGAATGGAAAAATGCATTTGGTGTAAATACACCCAATTACTCAATACAGGGAAATACGAATCATCCATCTGCAGGTGTTGCGCCAAATACTAATCCATATGCCGCACCATGTCCGAAATATAGAGAAGTAACCATTAATGGCTGGCATCTTTCTGATACCGTTTCTTTCGACAATGGGAAGTACCAGTTTATTGGCGGGCTTCATGGACAGACGTTAAAAAAGCATAGTGTTTCTAATGGTATTAATGGACCGGAAGCTAAATATGATGCCGTAAGTCCAACATTGGCTTTTTTGTATAAACCAACTGATAATTTTAGTGTATATGTGGCTCATACGGAAAACTTCTTCGAAGGTTCTATGGTAAGCACCAAAGTAAGCTCTATGTATGATGCGTATTATGAAAACGCAGGGCAATATTTGGATCCTTATAAATACAAGCAGAACGAAATTGGCTTTAAACTCAAGTATGGCAACTTACTTCATACGTTAAGTGCGTTTAAAATTGAAAAACCAAATTATGGTGATGTATGGAAAGATGGAAAACTCTACTATGCTGAATTTGGTAAGCAGAAGAACAAGGGAATCGAATACTCCTTCGCTGGTTCTGCAGGAAGCAAATTTGACATTGTGGGTGGGTTTACCTACCTGAATACGAAACAGGCTACCCAGGATGCTAACAATGGCAAGTGGGTTAATGGTGTGCCGCAGTGGTCCGCTACTGCAGGCGTAGTTTTCAAGCCGAGCGAGAATGTCCATTATATGGCAAGAGCGCGCTACATGGGGCATTCCTATATTCAGAATGAAAAGCTCAAAGTCCCCTCTTTCTTCCTGTTTGATGTCGGCGCTGACTACACGACAAAGTTGAATGAAACACCTGTGACCTTTAAAGCCATGGTTTACAATTTGTTCGATAAGAAATATTGGAACCCAATGAATAGTAACAGCCTTGCAATTGGTATGCCAAGAACATTCACTCTGTCTGCAGAATTCCGTTTCTAATTCCAAAGGAGAACCCTATGAGCAGAACTATCCGCCGGATGCCTCTGGCGATTCTTACGATCATTCTCACCGTTCTGCTCCTCTTCTCCTGTCTCCTCGGACTGAAGCTCGGGTATCTTTCTGTGTCCTTGTCGGGGATCGTATCGATTCTTGCTTCGCATCTTTCGGGAAGTGCGCTTCCTTCGGATATCGCAATGGGCGCAGCGGATGCGGTCTGGGATCTTCGGCTCCCGCGCATCTTGCTCGCGCTGGCGGTCGGGATGGGGCTTTCGCTTTCCGGCATGCTGATGCAGGCGATGTTTCGCAATCCGATGTCAGACCCTTACATCATGGGTGTGTCCTCCGGGGCATCGCTGGGGGCGGCTTCTGCCGTTTTCTTTGGCGCGGGGGCAGCTTTCGGGGTATCTGCGATCGGATGCGGGGCATTTCTCGGTGCCTTGGCGTTGTCACTCATTCTCGCCATTGCGGCAGGCCGCGTGGCACCGGGAGATTCATCCTATCTTCTGATCTTTGGTGCGGCGCTGGCGGCAGTCTGCGGCGGTATCACCAGTGTGCTGGTGTACATCGGGGCCAATGCGACGGGGATGGATGTGACGCTGTACTGGCTGATGGGCTCTGTTTCCTTCGCCAAACTCCTGCCGACGCTTTCTGTTCTCGCCATCGTGCTTGCTTTCATCGTGTTTTTCTCTACACAGACAAGGATCCTGAATCTGATGCTGGAAGGGGAGGAAACTGCTGTCCCGCTGGGGCGGCAGCTCCTCCCTTTTCGGCGCCTTTACCTCGTGATGAATGCACTCTTGATGGGAAGTCTGGTGACACAGGCTGGACTTGTCGGCTTCGTGGGTCTTCTGGTGCCGCATGGCTGCCGGATGGTCATGGGGGCGGATCACAGGAAGCTCCTGCCTGTATCCGTTCTTTCGGGGGGATTGATGACGGTCTGGGCGGATATCTTAGGACGGATACTGATCCACGGTGTGGATATTCCTTTGGGTGTCAGCTTATCTCTGATCGGTGCGCCTGTATTTCTGGGGATGCTCATCCGGCGTTCGTATCAATTTGGAGGAGAAGGGGCATGAATATTTCAGTCAATCATATCTCTGCCGGTTATGGGGGAAAGCAGGTGCTGAAGGATGTGTCGATTTCCTTCGAAAGTGGGCAGCTGACGGGCATCATCGGGCCGAATGGGTGCGGGAAGAGTACGCTTTTGAAGTGCATTTACCGTCTGCTTTCGCCTTGGTCCGGGGATATTCAGATCGGTGATACGGTTTTGAAGGATCTGCCGTATCGGGAAAGTGCGAAGCGCGTTGCGGTACTGGCGCAGCATCACGCAGCCGGTTTCGATTTTGATGTAGAAGAGGTCGTGTTGATGGGGCGCACGCCTTACAAAGGCATTACAGAGGGAAACAATCGCGAGGATCGTGACATCGCGCATCGGGCGATGCAGGAAACGGGCGTGGAAACATTAGCGGAGCAGAGTTTTTCTTTTCTCTCCGGTGGGGAGCAGCAGCGCGTGATGCTCGCGCGGGCTCTCACGCAGGAGACACCTTGTCTTATCCTGGATGAACCGACGAATCATCTGGATATCACCTACCAGCTGCAGATCATGGATCTGGTGAGCTCGCGTCATTTGACGGTGCTTGCGGCCATTCATGACCTGAATATCGCTGCCATGTATTGTGACCGGATCGCAGCGATGAAGCATGGAGAGCTGGTCGCCTTCGGCAGGCCTGAAGAGGTCTTGACGGAGGAGCGGATCTGGGAGCTGTATCATGTGAAGGCAGAGGTTTTTCCGCGAAAAGATGGAAGGCCGGCTGTGATTTTCGAAAGAGGGGCTGTCGTATGAAGCCGGTCTATCGTGTGATGTTCATCAGCTTTCTCTGCCTGCTCCTGACGCTTCTATCATTGGGGTTTGGAGAGATTTCCCTTTCACCGGCAGAGACTTGTCACTATCTATATCTGGCGCTGACTTCGCCGGAAGGAAATGGGATGATCGGGCAGGATGTGGTGCAGTTCATCCGTCTGCCGCATCTCGTGCTTTCTTTTTTCATCGGGGCGGGTCTCGCCGTCTGCGGGGCAGTGATGCAGGCGGTGATGAAGAATCCGCTGGCGGATCCGTATCTATTGGGGATTTCCTCTGGCGCAAGTCTAGGCGCGGTGCTGGCGATCGCACTCGGTATCGGGATGATCGGGAGCTTTGATGGGATCGGCGCCGCGGCTTTTCTTGGCGCCGGACTTGTTTCCTTTCTGATTCTTTTGATTTCTTCGATCAGCGGCAAAGGAGAGGGATTGACACTGCTTCTGGCAGGCTTTGCACTCAATGCAGCCTGCTCGGCTGCTGTGAGCTTCTTCGTCACCGTGGTGGCGGATACGTCGAAGACGCGGTCTATCCAGTTCTGGATGATGGGGAATATCCGTGCTGACTCATGGATGGCGATCGGCATTTTGGCGATTCTGGTGACGGCTGGATGTTTCTACTTCTTCTCTCAAAGGCGCATCCTCGACCTGATGCTCATGGGGGATGATCTCTCTTTGACCATGGGGCAAAAACTTTCGACGTATCGAAAAGTGTATATCGCCGTCATGGCGCTTCTTGTCGGAGCGGTGGTGTACATGTCGGGTATGATCGGATTCGTCGGGCTCATCATCCCGCACGGCGTACGTCTGCTCGTGGGGAGCAGCCATGGACGTCTTCTTCCGCTGGTGGCGCTTACGGGAGGGACATTCCTCTGTTGGGCGGATATTCTGGGAAGAAATGCGATTTCCGGACTGGAGCTGCCTGTGGGTGTCATGGCTGCACTGGCAGGCTCGCCCTTTTTCCTATGGATGCTGATATCCGGAAGCAGGTGAGGAGATGAAGAAGGCTTGGCTTTTCTCGCTTCTTCTGCCGCTCGTCCTATCGGGCTGTCAGATGCAGAAATCTCATTCTGCCGGGGATTATTCGCGCCCCTTTGTGGAGAATATCAAGGTAGAGAACTACTATGAGACGGGGGTGAATTGCGAGTACTTGTCGGATGTGCCGCAGCGCGTGATTGTCATCGGTGCGAATGAAACAGAGACGCTGCTGGATCTTGGCGTCGAAGAGGCCATCCTTGCTGCTGATGATGGGCAGAATAGCCAGCAGTATGGCATCAAGGCATCAAATGAAAGGGCTTTTCAGCGGCTGCCCCGCATCGATCGCGGCACGATCCAGGCAGAGCATTTTCTGGAAATGCATCCTGATATGATCATCGCAGAGCAGCAATTCTTCTCGAAGACCCGTCTTGGCAGTACGGACTACTGGAACAGCAAGGGTATCCTTACTATGGTGCCGCTGAATACCACTTCACCGGGCAAGCTGAATCAGGTGGAAACCGTAGAGAAGGAAATGAAATTCATTCGTGATCTTGGAATCATTTTTCACAGAGAGGAAGAAGCAGAGAAAATCGTGAGCGCAACGGAAAACCGCATACACGATATAGCGACAACCGTGAAATATCATAAGAAACCGAAAGTCATGATTCTCGATCGCATGAGCATCCTCGCGTCCTACGGGCGAAAGAAGATCGCAGGGGATATGGCTTCCTCTATTGGCGGTGTCGTCCCGGATACCACGGCAGCGGTCAGTGATGAGATGATGATGAAGCTAGACCCGGATGTCGTCTTTCTCGTCGTGTATCGCGATGAGGAGAAGGAGCTGGCATGGCTCCGAAATAGGCCTGCTTTCGGGAATCTGAATTTCATAAAAAATAACCGTCTCTATGGCATACCGCTGAAATATGTGTATGGCCCGCAGGTGCGGACGATCGATGCGATCGGCTATATGGCAGAGCGCATGTATCCCGGGACATTTGATTTTCCTAAAGAGTATGATTTTCATAATGGAGTGACTGGAGACTAGTAGCTAGTGACTGGGGATTAGGCGCTCTCTTATGATTTTTCTAAAAGAAACAAAAAGGCGGGCAGGAAGAATTTTGAAATCTTTCTGCCCGTTTTTGCTATGTGAAAGACAGGCTGCATTTATATCAGATAGCAAATGGGATCAGTTTTAAATAAGTCTATAGAAACGATGAATAGATAGATGCAGCAGGTTCAATGGAGACTCCTTTTTGAGGGACAATGTTATATTCTAAAATTCCGCTCAACAATCAACATCAATAAAAACCCCCGTTTTGTCTATAAAAACAAAGCGGGGGTTTTATGTGAAGGAAAGTCTGATGCAATAGGTTATACAGGTTTAAGGGGGCTATCTTTGAGGGGCACCTTATCTGTTGAACCTTTAGAACCCATAGAACCCATAGAACCCGTTGAACCTTTTTATCTACGGTAATTTGTGAATATTCTTTCTCAAAATGGATCAGAATTTCACGCGCAGCAGTCTTACGGCATAGAGGATACAGAGGATGGTGACGCCGGTATCTGCGAAGACGGCGACCCACATATTGGCATAGCCTAAGAGGCCCATGATCATGACGGCGATCTTCACGATGAGGGCGAAGGCGACATTTTCCCAAGCGGTCTTGATGACTTTTCTGGCCACGCGGACGGCTTTGGAGATGGCGTCTACATTCGAATTCAGGAAGACGACGTCAGCGGCTTCGATGGCAGCATCTGCGCCGCTGCCCATAGCGGCGCCTACATCAGCACCGGCGAGGACAGGAGCGTCATTGATGCCGTCGCCTACGAAGAGGACGGAGCCGATCTCTTTTCTGACTTTCTGCATTTCAGAGAGTTTATCCTCCGGAAGGAGGCCGGCGTGGATGTTCTCTATGCCGACGAGACTGCCAATGGCTTTTGCGCTCTTTTCATTATCTCCGGTCAGCATGACAGGGGTGATGTCGAGGGCTTTCAGGTCTTGGATGCCTTCGATGGTGTCGGACTTGATGGCATCGGAAATGGTGATGCGGCCGAGGAGGGTCTTGCCTTTGGCGACGTAGACGTCGGTGCCGACTTCTTTGTTTTCTGGAAGGGATGGGACAGAGATGCCGGAAAGGGCGAGGAGCTTTTCATTTCCGACATAGATGTCTTCGCCGTTCAGGTTGGCTTTGACGCCGTGTCCGGCGATTTCCTGCATGGAGGTGAGCTTAGGAAGAGAGAGACCTTTTTCATTCGCGCAGGTCACGATGGACTGGGCGATGGGGTGGGTGGAGTAGATCTCAGCGGCAGCTGCGAGGGCAAGGATCTCGTCTTCGCTCTTGCCTGCGGTCTTCACGATGCTTCTGACTTTGAATTTTCCTTCGGTCAGAGTGCCGGTCTTATCGAGGACAGCGGCTTTGGTATTCGAGAGGGCTTCCATGACGGTGCCGCCCTTGAAGAGGATGCCTTCTTTCGATGCGGCGCCGATGCCGGCAAAGAAGGAGAGCGGGACGGAGATGACGAGCGCGCAGGGGCAGCTGATGACGAGGAAGGTGAGAGCGGTGTAGATGCATTTATCCCAGTCGGCGCCGAAGAGGAGCGGCGGGAGGACTGCGACGGCGATCGCAACGAAGACGACGATCGGGGTGTACACGCGGGAGAAGCGGGTGATGAATCGGTCGATCTTTGGCTTGCTGGCGACGGCATTCTCGACGGAGTCAAGGATTCGGGTGACCATGGATTCAGCGAGGACTTTTTCGACCTGGATGCGAATGGTGCCGGTCATATTGACGCAGCCGGAGTCTACGCGGTCGCCGACGGCTGCGAGGACGGGCTTCGGTTCACCGGTGACAGCGGAGGTGTCGATCTGGGTCTCGCCTTCGGAAATGATGCCGTCAAGCGGGATGCGGTCGCCGGGGCGGATGAGAAGGATATCGCCGACTTCTGCTTCTTCGGCCGGGATGGTCTCGGTGCCGCTTGCGGTCACACGCTGGACGACTTCCGGGCGCAGGTCGACGGCGTCCATGATCTGGTCGCGGCTGCGGTCGGCAGCGAGGTCCTGGAAATATTCGCCGATGCGGTAGAAGAGCATGACGCCGACAGCTTCCGGGTATTCGTGGATCGCGAAGGCGCCGACGGTTGCAACGGTCATGAGGAAGGTCTCGTCGAAGAATTCCCCATGGATGATGTTTTTGAGGGCGGTGTAGACGATGGGACCGCCTAAGATGAGGTAGGAGACGAAGAAGAAATAGTCTCCGATGGAGGCAAGTCCGGCGAAGAGGCCGGCCGGCTGGTAGTGCATCAGCATGCCGATGACGAAGAGGAGGCCGCCGATGGTGAGCTGGCTTTTTTCGCTTTTCAGGCGTTCGAGGAAGGACGCTTCTTTTTTTGTTGCTGACTTTTTCTGCGCTTTGGTCGGGCGCTGTTTCTTTCGGATCTCGGTCGGACTTTCGACTTCATTGCATTTTCTGGTCAGCTCGGGGATGAGGCTGTCCGGGTCTTTGGCGGTGAGTTTCATCGTCTTGGTGGCGAAGGAGATCGAGGCGGAGAGGACGCCGGGCTGGCGGTTCACGAGCTTTTCGAGCTTGACGGCGCAGGCTGCACAGTCGAGGGTGGGGATCTCATAGATCTCTGTCTTGAAATCGCCCTTGTCAGACGGCGGTACGATGCCGATATTTTCATCGACGGTGCGGCAGACGGAGAGCAGCTGCGGGATGAGATTGTCCGGATTTTCTTTGGAAATGACACGGAGCTCTTTCTTCGTGAAGGAGACCGAGGCGAAGAAGACGGATGGCATTTCGCGGATCTTCCCTTCCATTTTCGCGGCGCATTCCATGCAGTCGAGGTGCTCCATGTGATAGAGACCGCGTTTGTATTCCTTTCCTAAGAAATCGCACTGGCAGGAGGCAAGGTCTTTGCCGCAGTAGTCGCAGTCTTCTTCGTCGATACAGTCATGGCAGTGACAGTCGTTCTTGTGCCCGTCATGATGGTGGACGCCCTTGTCATGAAAATGACCGAAGGCGCGCCTTTCATCGATCGCAATGTCGGCATCGCTCTCCATGACATCGATCTTATTGTCCTTGTATTTTGCCATTTCAGGGTCATTCGAGTGGTCATGGCTCTCTTCCGGGATCTCTTCGCAGCAGCCACAGCCGCAACCATCATGCTCATGGGAGTGGCCTTCGTGGTCATGGTCATGTCCGCAGCCGCATCCGTGTTCGTGGGAGTGACCTTCGTGGTCGTGGTCATGCCCGCAGGTGGATCCGTGCTCGTGGGAGTGACCTTCGTGGTCGTGGTCATGCCCGCAGGTGCATCCGTGTTCGTGGGAGTGACCTTCGTGGTCGTGCTCGCAGCCGCAGCTGTGATTTTCTTCATCTTCCTCGTGGTGTGCATGCTCTTCGGTGCGATGGACGGCTTCCTGTGCATGATGGCAGTGGCCGCATCCGCAGTGATGTACATGCTTTTCATCGTGCTTTTCCATGGTATATCTCCTTATCTGTAATGGAAGCGTTGCTTCCTGAATGGTATGATTCTATGGTGTTATTTTAGCATTCTCCAGTTCCACCGTAAATGGAACATGAGAAACACTTTAATATTTCAAGTAGGAAAAAATGAGCGATAGGTTTAGCCATGGCTAAAATGGAATGCTTGGAAGCGCTGCGGGTCTTGCGTATGCTTCACGTGTACCATATAGGCCTTCCTCCTTGGGAAAGGACGGGATGAGGAGGAAGAGATACGGTGTGAATACGGATCTTATACATATGTATAGGCAGGCTTTGCCCGCCTTCTATCTTCTTTGCGGGGCGGGAAGGCATGATTCCGGGAGGCGAAGTACGACGCCCCTTTGCGCCTTTTGGGGCTGAGGTCCCAATTTTTATTGACATACCTGTATACTTATGCTACTATCTTGTATAAATAAGAAGGGTGTGAGGACTATGTCAGATAAAAAAGTCATTTATGAAGTCAAACATTTGCAGAAATCGTTCGGCAAGGTCGAAGTACTGAGAGATATCAATATGAAGATCGAGAACGGAGAAGTGTGTACCATTATCGGTCCGTCCGGGAGCGGGAAGAGTACCTTCCTGCGTTGCCTGAATCTGCTGGAAACGCCGACCGGGGGCGAGCTGTGGTTCGAAGGGAAGAAGGTCAATGAAAAGACCGATGTGAAGATGCTGCGCCGCGATGTCGGTATGGTTTTCCAGTCGTTCAACCTGTTCCCGATGTTCTCCGCGGTAGAGAATGTCATGTATGCGCCGGTACATATCAAGAAGCTGCCGAAAGCGGAGGCGAAAGAGGAAGCGATGGAGCTTCTCTCCCGTGTAGGTCTTGCCGAGCGTGCGGATTATTATCCGGGCGAGCTTTCCGGCGGGCAGCAGCAGCGTGTCGCTATCGCCAGAGCGCTTGCGATGAAGCCGAAGATGCTGCTCTTCGATGAACCGACTTCTGCGCTTGATCCTGAGCTTGTCGGCGATGTACTGACCGTCATGAAGGAAGTCGCCTTAGCCGGCATGACCATGGCCGTCGTCACTCACGAGATGCAGTTTGCCAGAAGCGTTTCCAATCACGTCATTTTCATGGATAAGGGCTATATCGTGGAGGAAGGAAATCCCGAAGATATCTTCACCCATCCACAGGAAGAACGGACGCAGACATTCCTGAAGCGTCTGCTCCATGCTGATATTTAAGGAGATGATGCGATTATGGATATGGTATTAGATACAGCTGTCAAATATAATGACATTTTCATGTCAGGTGTGAAGATCACCATCATTATTTCTCTTTTGTCCTGCTTCTTTGGTCTTCTTCTCGGGATCATTCTGGCATTCATGAAGATCTCGGGCATCAAGGTCCTCCAGTGGATCTCGACGGCCTATGTAGAAGTCATCCGCGGTACGCCGGTCTTGGTACAGATCTCTCTCGTGTTTTTCGGGCTGCCGTTCCTCGGCATCCATTTCCCCAGCTTCCAGATCATGGGCGTCGACTTTGAGAGACTTTCCGCCGGTGTCCTTGCACTGATCCTGAATTCCGGTGCGTATGAGTGTGAGATCGTTCGCTCTGGTATCCAGTCCATCCCGAAGGGACAGCTTGAAGGCGCGATGTCGCTCGGCTTCTCGAAGTGGGAGTCTATGGTGCGCATCATCATCCCGCAGGCGATCCGCAACATCCTGCCCGTCATCGGGAATGAATTCGTCACCCTCATCAAAGAGTCCTCTCAGGTCTCTGTCATCGGTATGGCCGATCTGATGTATACGGCGACCACCATTCAGGGCATCAGCTTCCAGCCATTCCCACCGCTCGTCATCGTAGCGATCTACTACTTCATCATGACCTTCTTCGTTTCTATGTGCCTGCGCGTGCTCGAACGCCGCATGAAGGTGAAGAGTGTGAGATAGCAGGAAATCGGCAAACGGTTCTTCGAAAGGAGAACCGTTTTTTGATTGGGGGGGCGAGCAGGCTTCTCGCAACTATACCATGGCATTTGGATGACAGAATCGCCATTTCGCTGTATAATAAAATAGAATTTTTATGTACAGATGGAAAGCGTGAGGCGCTCTGGGAGAGAGCGGGGAATACGGTATTCTCGTATCGCAGCCGGGCTCTTGCGCATTCCTTCTATTTCTTAAACGAGGTACTCCATGTTTATCGATAGAGCAAAGATTATTGTAGTCTCTGGTGCGGGCGGGGACGGGATGGTTTCCTTCCGCCGTGAGAAGTATGTACCGCGCGGCGGTCCGTCGGGCGGTGATGGCGGCAAGGGCGGCTCGGTCTTCATCAAAGCAAATAGCGACCTGAATACGCTGATCAATTTCCGCCGTCATAGAAAATTCGCAGCCAAAGCCGGTGCCAATGGCGGCGCCAAAGAAATGTTCGGCAAAAATGCAGAGGACGTCTTCATCGAGGTGCCGCTCGGAACGATGGTCTATGACAATAAGACCGGCGAACTTCTGGCGGATATGACGCAGAATGGACAGGAAGCCCTCATCGTCAAAGGCGGGCATGGCGGCCGCGGAAATTCCCATTTCGCGACATCGGCTGTCCGTGCGCCTCTTTATGCGGAAAAAGGCGAGCCGGGTGAAGAAAAGGAGCTGCGCCTCGAGCTGAAGGTGCTGGCGGATGTCGGTCTTCTGGGATTCCCGAGCGTAGGGAAATCCTCTCTCATCCGTAAGGTATCCGGTGCGAAGCCGGAAGTGGCGGCGTACCATTTCACGACGTTGAATCCGATCCTCGGTGTGGTGAATCTGGACTATGAGAGAAGCTTCGTCATGGCAGATATCCCGGGCCTGATCGAAGGCGCAAGTCAGGGGACCGGTCTTGGGGACGAATTTCTCCGCCATGTAGAGCGTACGAAGGTCCTCATCCATGTGCTTGATGCGGCGGGCAGCGAAGGCCGCGATCCATTGAATGATTTCCATATCATTAATAATGAGCTCGAGCTGTATAGCCCGGAGCTTCGTCAGAAGAAGCAGATCGTCGCAGCGAATAAGACCGATCTCATCGATGACCCAAAGAAGCTGGAAGAGCTGAAGGAGGCCATCGAGAAGGAAGGCTATGACTTCTATCCCATCTGCACGCTTTCCGGAGAAGGCACTCGTCCGCTCATGGAAGCCGTGTGGAAGCTTCTGCAGGAGATCCCCGATGTATCCTTCGAATCTCCGGAAAAGGCCATTGTATATGAAGCGAACAAGCAGGAATTTGAGATCGAGTGCAAGAATGATGTGTACTATATCAAGGGCAAGCGCGTGGAAAAGCTGGTCGGCATGACCGACTTCGAGGACTATGTCTCCCTGCGCCGCTTCGACAGAGCTTGGAGATTCATGGGCCTTGACAAGCTCCTGCGCAAGGCAGGCTGCCAGGAAGGCGATACGGTCAATCTGTACGGCGTAGAATTCACTTGGTCGGAGAATCATAGTGAAGAGGAATAGCCGGTGACAGGGAGACTAGAAGACATCAGCCTCTCGTATCGTCATTTCGAGCGAAGCGAGAAATCTTTGTCATTTGCGGCCGAGTGGTTGATGTGTGGAAACCCCAAACGGGAAGCCTGTCAGCAGCAAGCCTTCGGGCATCGCCCCATATATACTTGCGGCGAAGCCGCCACCACAAGTTTGAAAGCAGGGATGAGTAGCTAGGGACTGGTAGCTAGGGATTAGGTTTGCGATACGAGAAAA
>OHVN01000279.1_pt1 | contig 20567 bp, 18 predicted proteins | sample 1579481 | NCBI WGS metagenome assembly OHVN01 (sample SAMEA3882532, study PRJEB24775) | human gut metagenome | biome: human-associated habitat; feature: intestine environment; material: feces | place: Netherlands | collected 2009/2010 | reverse complement strand
GCAAGAAGGGTTTTGTTGGTCGAATGAGGTTGAGTATTTTCCTAGGACAACTTCACCATGTCCGCTAATTGCAGGAAGTACTCTGTCGACCAGATATTAAGCGTGTTCTGATCTTTGATGAAAGGCATGACATCGTCCTTTCCAGAAAATTCAATTCGTTCTTTTTCTTGTTCGTTTTTTCGGCACATGCCCGGATAATGGAGATATCCATCCCGGCGATTATGTCCCAGTCAGCTCTCAGGTACTCATTCAAATAAGACCGCATGGTCTTCATCGACTGAATGCGGAGATTGGATGAAGAGACAATCAAATCGCACAAGGCTTTTTCGGGAGTCGCTGTCAGGTAGAAATACCCTTCTTCCGTCTTTTGCCGGGTCAGGCCAATCGGAAAATAAGCCTCGGGCGCCTGAATGTACTCGTAACGACCTGTCGCATTGTCAAACACCTTGCTCCGCTTCATGCAGGAGAACTTGAGAAGAACCACCCGTTCCGGTATCACTCCTGCCCTGGATAATACCGTTTCATAAGAAACATAGGAGGAATGAAGAAGATGGTTTGCGACAAGTTCACGAGAATAAGTGCCCTCCCCTTCTTCAGGAAGACACAGGTAAATCTCCCGGCGAAGATTGAGAATGACGCCTTCTCTCTGCAGGAGGGATATTTTGACCATGGGAACCTTGTACTCCTTAAGCGCAGACTTAAGGGCATGTGTATTGACAGGGACAGTCTCAAACTATTTGGATGGAAAAGAAGCCATGTGATCGAATAGAGAAAAGTTAGCGAGAATTGTAGGAAAAATCAGCTCAAAATGAAACAAGTGTGCAAAAATCGCTAAAATTGATGACGAACGTGAAGAATATTAAACGGTAACTATGTCAATGAGAGGATGAATGTTCCCTTTGCAAGCGCTCCCTCGTTGCCCTGAGGTCGACAAACCGGCTGCTTCCAAGGCACAGGATGCAAAGCATGCCGTTCTTTTCCCAGTTGTAGACGGTTCTGCGACAGGGGCAGGAGGAACTGTCGAACAAATCGGTTCCTTTCGGGAAAAGAGACAATTTGACAAGCTCGGTTTCTTCCATGACGTATCGGAACCCGTTGCCGAGGGCTTGCCGTGCCAATCGTTGAGACAGAGCTTTCATATCTATGTAGTTCGTCTTACCTATCCGTTTTACAGGAAGGCATCTGTCTTCAATCCAGGCATGGATAGTTCCCCAGGAGGGTGATGAGCCCGGAAAGAAAATTCCGGAGCTGGTCATGAATTGACCGATACGGCAGTATTGAGGTACTTGTATGGGAGATGCTTGTTTTGAATGCATCCCTCTGGAATTTACCCATATAGCCGAACTTCCTGACAACTATCGAACTACCGAGGAATAGATCGAATTTTATTCGTAATACGTTGATAAATAATAATCAAATATTAAGCTTCCATTTTGCTTCTTGCCTGAGGAAGGCCTCATCTTAATCTAAACCACCTATAATCATGACTACTCAAGGTCGAGCTCATTTACCTTCCCTCCAATCCGAATATTGGGAGTACTCGGAGACTGTCTCTATCGAAACGCCACAGGGAAAACAAAAGCGGGTATCTTCCGCCAGAGATCGTCTTATAAGGAGCTGGAGAGAAATCCTGGCAAACTCAAAAACAAATCCGGGGGTATCTGTGAGAAAAAATCACAGAGAAGAAACGCTTCTTAAAGAAATTAAAAAGGACCTCAGAGAAAAAGGAGGATATCTGCGTGCGTGGAGGTATTCCCCAAATGCCCCCATTCGCATGGAGATCCACACATCTTCCTTTCAATACAGGCAGGCTCTTTTCCCCAGGCAGCTCCTGACCTCAAAAATCAAGGATGCTGGTGTAGTAGATGAATACGGACGTTTTTCGGAAGAGTATCTGAACCTTTACTACTCCTTGCCTTGGGAATTGTACTTCGATGAAAGTATTAGACTCGAATCACACCCTCTGTTCGACTCAAACTGTTCTCTTGATGATGAGAAGGTATTGAGAAGCGAAGCTGTATATGCGCAATCCATCGTTAAAACACCCCGGGAATGCGAACAGTTGATACTGAAACTCCGTAGAGCTGCTGGCATGTTAAGGGCATTGCCTTTGAAAAAGGCCGCAAAGTTCCTGGAAACGCCCGTTGAAGATTTTGAAAATGAATCTCCATTGGACGCCAGAGACACATTGGGTTGGACGTTGGATATCACCTCCGCCGAAATAGCCAAAGAAGCAGACAGAATTCTTGCCATGGATACGATCCTGCCGGCAGAAAAACACGATGGAGTCAATAGCTGGCGTGCCCTCAAACTTGTTTTCATCGCACTGTGTGCGGAAAAAGGATTTAAGAATTTCACTCGCTGGGATGTACGTGAAAAATGGCTTCAATTGTTTGCGCCTCCCAACTCCTGCAAGAAAGACTCTTTTTCAATCCTGTCCATTTCTTCCGGGTTGCAGGAAGGAGGAGCCAAATGTTCATCCAATACCAAGTTGGCACAGCTTTTGACTCGTTGGGGATTCGGCTGGTTTCCGACTTCGTAAAAAATGGATTTCATTTTTCGGAAAATGAACCATTGAGTTTTTAAAAGTCGGCATGCAGGAACCATGTCCTCTCTGTATCCGTTTCTCATGTACTACGGATATGGGACGTGCTCGATATTTGGCATATTCATTGTAAGTTGCTTGTGACTGAAAGTCAGGAGAGGAAATTCCATGTCCGATAGTTGATTAAATTACCCGCAGTCTGAGTAGATTCCGAAAGGATGCGGTCAGCACAGGCATCCTCCATATCGGAATCTCAATGCTGTCGAATCAAAGAATTCGTAGATAATAACGAGATTTTTTCATTAGGCTCTACACCCTCCCGGGTACTCATTTATTCATGGATCAAAGAAGGAATTCTTCCCTGCAAAAGAATAAATGAAGAAAGGGTTATACATCTGTCGGCATTGAAGACATGCTTGGAAGCGCAGGCCCTGCAGAAGGGCTTCCAATATGAATTAGGGAAAACAACCCTTGTCAAATTGTCCCTTTTTCCTTCCTTGTTCCCTCCTTCTGCCATCCCGTGCCGCAGAACAGTCTACAACTTGGAGAAAAAGGGGCTTCTATGTGTCCTGAGTATCGGGAAAAGTCGCTTTGTAGACGTTCACGCAACGGAACAGCGTTTGAAACAGCGAGGTCATCCATCCCTCTTCGGTATGGTTCGGAGATGCAGATCCATCCGGAAGCCCAAGACAAAGGCTCTCTGTGAACTAGAAAATACATACCAAACTGAGCAACCATTCCAAGCAGTCCCTTCTCACACCCCATGCACTTGGGATACCTTCTTTTGGGGATGTCCACTTCCTTCTCAAGAAAAAGTCCTGCCTGACAAAATCGTTCTAACCGTCAAGACAGCTCTGCATGGCATAACCGATCTACATGGGTTCATCAAACATCTGGAGGGCAATCCTTCAAATCATGCTTTGGGGAAGAGCCTGTTGCACAACGTTCACCAAAAAACATCCCGGGAGAATGAACTGAAATTGTCGACCAGGAAGCTCACCCTCTATTTACCGTCCCCTTATCAAGGAGGGCCTAGGCCTCGGAATACTCCTGTCAACCATTGTTCATTGCCTGGACAATTCGCACCCTTCTGGCCATTTCCTTCGTTAAGGGAGGTCCCCCCACCTCTTTCCCATGTGGAGCTTGTCGTCAGCCAGAAAGAGGAAAGTATCCTCATAACCATGTATATCTCAGTAAACCTTCTGAGAACACTAAGAAATCATCTCTGGATGATAGATGGAACCGCCGATCAACAGACGGCTCAAGAGCAGTTCTCTCGAATTTATTTTAGTAATCCCGCTATTGCCGATCAGAAATCTGCTAACTGGTTAGCAGAACCCATTACTGCTGCACAACGCACTGCTAACCTCAAAAAGATGCTGAATGCTGTGATTGATATGGAATGGGAGGACATCAAGCGAGCTTACTTCCAAACCCAACAAGAAAAATATCCTGTGGGCAGCATTTGGGACAACGGGGTAAGCGTTACTCTTGCAGGTATGGAAGTCTGCTACCATTATCTTTCCGCAGGGAATACTCCATTCATCGTCAATCAGATGAAGCCATTTTGAGAAGCATTTCAAAAAGAATCGATTTAGAATACACGGAGAGCGGGCAGGCGCCATTGATTGCGGAAAGGACGATCAGGAAAGCCTCGTGTCCTGCCATGGATATCCGCGTAATGGCATGGAACTTGTTTGCTACGCCAAGACAGCTGACATCTTCAAATTTGAGCTCAGATGTAATAGAGGCGCACTTGTTGCGGATTTTCCTGAAGGCGCATGCAAAAGACGAATGTGTAGCAGCCTGGATGACTTGTGCCGCCTCATTGATCATGTCATTAAGCATTCACGGGGACGAATAGAGGACTTGGTGAATAGTTTAAGCAAACCATTGCCTTCTGCCGATTCCATAGCCCTATGGTGGTTTTCCGTCCTTAATATGGATCGTAAGCTGCGATTATGGTCTGAAGCTCTGGATAGTGAACTCCTGCTGAGAGCAAGCCGAATCAAGGAGGAAGCCTTGAAAGCTCTCATTATGCCGGAGGGATGGCCCATCCGAAACCTTGGTGTGGAAACGGTCAATTTCATGCGAAGAATGGAGAGAAAAGGATACGTGAAAAGACATGCCGGAAGATATCATGCCTTGGTAAAAACGAATTCAAATCATGCTCCCTTAAATTGAAGGGAGGGCCACCTTGGGCACGCCTTTAACGGGTGTGCTCAAGGTGAGGCGGAAGGGGAGCTTCCGTGTTAAATCTTGCGTCGTCGAGCGGATTCTTTTTTCTTTGAGAGAAAGCGAAAAAGAAAAAAGAGAACCAGCGAGCGGGGGCGGAGCCGCCCCCCGCAAGATTACATCGGAAGCCTGGCTTCTGCTATAAATGAGGTATTTGATCGGAATCATCAGCCCCCTTCCTCCCTCAATTAAGGTGACGATGGTGTTATATGAAGATGAGCGGGACAAGTATCCGCCATTTCCCGACCTCTACATGCATTGCGTGCAGAGGCCTTTATCATTAACTATCAATAATATCAATTCATCATGGCTATCAAACTCATCGCCAACTACAGCAAGCGCCTCGGCCTGCCGGGGTATTCCTCCCATCAGTTTGAAGTCTCCATCGAAACGGAGATCGGAAATACGTCAGAACTCGATTTTGCCGCAGAACGTCTCTACAGCTCGCTCCAGTCCGCTGTAGATACCCAGATCCGGCGGGTCGGATTTGTCCCTGATGCCTCCTATGGATCGGGAAACATATCCGGCGCTCCGCTTCCTGCCATGCGTCAGGTTTCACGGCTGCCTGAGCCGCCGTCTTCGAATCCTCAGACATCTCACCCCGAAGAACCGGCGTGGAGCTGTTCGGAAAAACAGAGGCAGGTTATCCTATCGCTGGCACGTAAAAACGGGATCAACAATTCCGAACTTCATGATCTGGCCGTACTCTGCTTTGGCAAGGGAGCCTCACAGTTGAACAAGCTGGAGGCATCTTCCCTGATCAACGAACTGATAGAAAAATCAGGAGGAACATCCCGCAAGGCTCCTTCCTTCGGAAGCTGTGCTCGACTTCAGGAGGTTGCTGCACCTGAAATGCGGTAAACATCTGCATATCCCTGTTGCCGGAGCCTTTCCATGGAGGGCTCCGGCAACGGAGTCTTGTTTTATCTGCCGTATCCAGAAATTCCTGAGCCGGGAAGTTTTCCGGCTCTAATCACCAAAACACTTCTTTTCAAAGCAAGTTCTTGTTCAGTAGTAGATATCTTCGGTTCCCAAAAATCACATCATATTGTGATTTTACCAGAAAACAGAGTAGACAGAACATTCAAAACATGATATTTCACATTGTATTGTGAATTTGAGTGATATCGGAACATACATTCGAGAACGACGCCGGATACTGGGCATTACCCTGAAGGATTTGTCCGAACTTTCCGGCATAGGGATCAATACGCTCAATAAAATCGAACTTGGGCAGGCCAACCCGACATTCAGAATCCTGATGGAACTATTCGATGTACTGGGACTGGAAATGTCGTTGAGCCCCAAAAGAACCGATGTGATGAAAGGGCCTGAATCATGAGAAACGCCCTTGTATTGTTGCGGAATATCCCTGCCGGAACGTTGACAGAAGAATCCCCTTCCAGCTATGTATTCCGGTATCTGGATTCCTACCTGATGAGAGAAGAGCTTCCTCCCATCAGCCTGACAATGCCTAAAACCTCCGAAGAGTACCGTTCCCCCCATCTATTTCCCGTTTTCTTCAACATGCTCTCGGAAGGCGTCAACAAGGAAATTCAGTGCCGTCATTTCCATCTGGATGAAAAGGATCATTTCGGGCTGCTCCTTGCAACAGGTCATGATGATACGATTGGAGCATTAACAGTACAGCCTTATACCAACGATGAACATTGACCGTTGCCCCTCGACGCTGGTTCCCGGATTCACCTCCTACAGCCCGGCCGGATTGCGGAAACTGTTCGACGGTAAAAAAGTGTCTCCGATTCTTCCTTATGACGCCCCCGATATTCATGGAGAGCCGGAAGAGTTTCTGAAAAACCGCGAGCATATTTCCATCTCAGGGGTTCAGGAAAAACTCTCTGTTCTTGTTGACCAGGGAACAATCCGTCTGACCAAGTCGGGAGAACAGGGAACGCATCTTCTGAAGCCAATCTCATCACGCCTCGCCCGGGCTTCCGACATGCCGGCCAACGAACACGTGACCATGCAAATTGCCGCTCAGCTATTCGGAATTTCAACGGCTCCCAACGGACTATGCTTTTTTCAGACCGGAGAACCAGCCTATATCACCCGGCGATTTGACATTACTCAGAAGGGCAGTAAACTACGCAAGGAAGACTTCGCCTCACTGGCCGGGAAAACATCCGCCCAGGGCGGTTCCAACTTCAAATATGATTACTCCTACCTGGAAATGGGAGAGCTCATCCAGCGTTACGTCCCCGCGTGGAAAATTGAAATGGAACGCTTCTTCCGTCTGGTGTTGTTCAATTATCTGTTTTCGAACGGCGACGCGCATTTGAAGAATTTTTCCGTACTGGAAACTCCTCAGGGAGATATGACCTTGTCCCCCGCGTACGATCTGCTCAACACAAGCCTGCACATTCAGGACAGCGATTTCGCCCTGTCCGGCGGCTTGTTTCGAGGCGCATCGACGCACACGAATCGCAACCTGTTTGAAGAGTTCGGACGGCAACTGGGGATGCAGGACAAACGCATTAGGACAGTCATCGACCATTTGATGAAATCCAGAGAAGAAGTAGAGACCCTAGTGAAGTGCTCATTCCTCTCTCCCCCGGCCAAACGAGCCTACATGCTCTCCTACAGAACGCGCTACAATACCCTTCGATGAAATTTACCTGCCATTTCCTTGCCCCCTATCATGAAATGAAACTTGTAGAGAACAGATTGCAGGGAAAGGTTTGAAAGCAATTCCGTACCGAGTAAGTTCCGAACAAGCTCAATACAAGTATCGGACAAGTTCAGGAGAACAGTCCCGACATCTTTCCATTCACTCAGACGATTGGCGGTAGGCAGCAATTCTTGCCGGCTGCCCGTTATATAGACTTGAAGACAGGCATTTAGCTTCTGTCTTCATCCCTCAACACCCGTTTCCCATTCGCAGGGGAGCGGGTGTTTTCGTTTCAACCCATATTTCATCATCAATATGTATCCTATCATCGCATTGCCTCATTGTCCGGCGACAGCCCGGCACATCCTGCCTTTGGAAGATACCAGACAGGCAGCTCACCTCCAGCGGAGAAACATCATGCCGGAACCGGCAGCTGCTCCGGTAGTTCCTCCGACCGTATGCCGTAAAGGGCTTCTCCTCCATTGCGGGGCCGAAGTCGTCGACAGGAGAACTCTGTCCCGTGTGGAAACCCCGTCCTGTACGGAATCGTGGTTCCCGATTCCCCACGACTTCCTTCTGAAGGAAGTGGAATCCCAGCTCACCGCCCACGGCTTCGGGATCGGGGAAACCACCCATGCCCTCAGCCATGAAGGAAAGCGGTATTTCGGAGTTCTCCAAATCCTGCGTCCTGACGATGGCCCCGACGACTACTCGTGGATTGTCGGCATACGCAATTCCCATGACAAGACCTTCCCGGCCTCCCTGGTCATGGGAACGCGCGTCTTCGTCTGCGACAACCTTGCCTTCACCGGAGAAGTGAAACTCTCCCGGAAGCATACGAGGTTCGCCGTGCGGGATCTGCGCTTCATGACCTCCCGCGCCGTCGGAAGGCTGGGAGAGCAATTCCACCGCGAAGACGAACGGATCGCCGCCTACAAAAGACAGAGACTGACCGACAAGGCGGCTCATGATCTTCTGATCCGGGCGGTCGACTGCCGGGCCATCACGCCGACCGTCCTGCCGGAAGTCATCAGGTACTGGCGGGAGCCGCTTCATGAGGAATTCCGGTCCCGCACCGTCTGGAGTCTGTTCAACGCTTTCACGGAGCAGTTCAAAGCCGTCAACCCTCATGTGGCTGCCAAACGGAGCCAGGCCCTGCACGGCCTGTGCGATTCCGTCTGCGGCCTGATCGCCTGAGTGTAATAAAAAAGACAACAGGAAAGGAAACATCTCATGAAGTCATCCTGCTCATTGACGGGAGCGCAAGCCGCCGTCCTGATCCTCACGCAATCCGTATCCGGACAAACGAGCGATGAACTGATCGCCTCCTTCCATCCGGAAGACCGGGGACGGGTCAGGCAAATCATTCGCCTTCTGGAACGCCGTGGATTGCTCATCCGCCAAACGGAGGAAGACGATCCCTTCGTCTTCCCCCGCACCTGGCATCTCACCTGGGACGGAAGAATAGCCCTGTTGAAGTGGGCCGCCTACCTGGGCAACATCCGGCTGGCCGGCAGGAATACCCGGGCATCAACCGGTTTCTGGGCCGTCATCGAACAGGAAGATCATCATCACCCATCATCCGTATGCTGACCTTCCTTCTCGTGACTGCGGCAGGCTGGTTCCTGTTCCCGTGGCTGTTCGCTCTCCTCAAATGGGGAATCGCGCTGGCCTTCGGCCTGATGACGGCAGGGCTGCTTCTGTGGTTCTTCCTTTGTTGAAGAAACATCCATCCAGATACCAGAACCATGTACTACATCGTCAAATACAAGGACACGCGCTACTGGGCGGTTCTCCATCACAATGGAAAACTGCTCGCCGTCGTCGTGTACAAAAAAGGCGCCGAGGCCATTGTCCAGGCTTTGGAGCAAATCCTCGTCGACGCCGTCACCCACTTGCAAACACCATGCCCATGATTAAAATCATCCTGTTCGAGCTCACCCGCATCCTGCTGGGCTATGCTTCGGACAAGGTTGGCGAGTTCATCCGGAACAAGCAGAGGAACGGCTCTCGTCCTCCTTCCTTTGATGAGGAAGAGGAGGAAGATCTCTGGTCTCAACATCCACCCCGCTGATTCCATGATCCTCGCCCAGCTGCTGCAGGCCATCTACACTCTCATCGCCCGACGATGAGATATGCCTTCCAGGACGATATGTCGTCTGAGGAAGGCGCTCAAGAGGTTGTCCAATCGACTCCTCTTTTTTAGCTGTCAGATCTGTATTTCTTCCTCATCAGAGAAGAAGGAAGGAGTCAGTTCCAGAAGCTGATAACGATTCTTCCTGACTCCCAGATTGTATTCTACGAGAAGAGAAACCAATTGGTCGCCGTCAATCAAATCGATGGGGGTATGGGAGGTGGTACGCCTCGCTTCATCCCTGGCTCCTCTGGAAAAATTGGAAGTCGTCACAATCAAGCCTCGTTCATCTGTTCCCAGACTGCCGTGAAGTTGTTGAACGACAGGAGACTGAACATTGGCTTTCCATCGTTTGGCTTATACCGCCAACTTGATATGAATGACATCATGTACCGTCATAATGCCTCGCACATCAACGCCTCCATCTCCACCATAGGGAGTACTGCTCACCTCTTATGCCTATCCTATTCCTTTGCCTTGAGGAATAAGGAAAAATAGGTGGGATGACGAGTGAAAAGAAAAGGGATGTATTTCATCACGAAGATAATCTTGCGAAAGTAAATTTCATGATTGATTACAAAAGAATTACGTTTATTTGAGGTATTGTTCTTACTGCAGCATGTTTTATAATTGCTGCCATGAAGTGTAAGTTAACATTTCTTCAATCACACCGTTCCTTTTTGGAGGGACGTATGGTTTTTAAAACTCAGTCCCCTCTTTTTGATAATGAGATTGATCCCGATTCCGATCAGGATAGATTCGAATTTTCCGGCAAAAATCCTTCTGCTCTTGGCACAACACGCAATTTCATTATTGTTGAAGTAGAACGACTGACAGCCAAGAAATTTCTGAAGGTACTGAAAGAGCTCAAACAAAAGAATTGTCGTTCATCCAGCAGTTTGGAGGATGCCTTTTTTCTCCCCTCCACTACTCATTACTCCCTATCTTTCGACACAAAATTTGGAAACCCTGGAGCAACACAATTTATGTGGCGTCGACTTTTGTGGAAACGGAGTTCTTTTATGGAAAGGATTTTTCATGATGAGAAACGAATTCAGAAATCAGTACAAGCTATTACCTGTTGCCATGAAGAATCCCTATACGGGCGTGGCGATTCAGGTCGCAGAGACATTGCTGAACTGCAATTTCTTTCCCAGTCAGAAGCACATATACAATTCCATCCTGAAGAAATCCGGACAGATTTCATTATCACAAGTGAATAAGGCTCTCAAAACCAAGGAAGAAGACTCTATTATCTACCGCAGAGGACGCATCATTGGCCTACGGGACGCAGATTCTTTGTTGGCCGTTTTGAAGAAAAATCACAAGCGCGGAAAAGTTGTCAAACGCCATTATGTGACAAAACCACGGGACATTGGTATTCAGCAAATAATCAATTTCATGAATAATGCAGATATTCGGTGGAGCCACTCTCCCCTTTCTTCTCTTCATTATACACAGAATTTCAAGGAACCCGGCCCCTTGGGGTTCCGAGTGAATAATTCAGAACTGTTGATGTCGGCTTTTCCTTTTGAAGAGACGCACCTTCTGGGACAGGCTGATTTTGTTTTTGAGGAAGTGACGGAACCTCTGACCTATTACAATACGACAATCCTTCAGGCTGTCCGTCGTCTCAGCAACGATCTGGAATGCTATCTGGAGGTGAATCCCGATAACGAGCAGAGGGAGAAAGCCATTAAAAGTCTCCCTGCGAGGATCATTGACAGAGGATATCACAAAGAGATGCGGAAGAAATATCCGAAATTATTGGGAAAATTGTAATCGTATAACAACTGTATTGTACAAAAAATACGCAATACATTTATTGAAAGTATTTTATGATGAATTGAAGTGTTGTTTGAGGGAGTACTCACCTCTATTCCCAGCGGCAGCGTACGGCTCAACACTCGGGAGATTGAATTTTTCCATGCTTTGATTTGGAGTAACAATACGATGTACGGTTATACTGCATCTGTGCCAGCATTGACAGGAGAATACGCTTTCTACGACTTATCAAAATGAAGCGTTGCGGGGCACTGGAGATGGGCTGGACATTCGTTAAATCATGGTCTCCCTTACAACTCCAGGGCTACTCAAAACAATCACTTATGACGATGGCAAACAGAACCCCGGACACCAGCAAAGTAATCAATACTTTGCCATCTGCTCCTTCTTCGCAAGGCCTTACAGGAGTCGCGACGAGGGCAACATCAAGCAATGTATAGTGTTTGTCAGAAGATTTCTTTTCAAGAAGACCGAATTCGCCTTGATTTAAAAGATCAAATTGAACACTATTTGTCAACTCCTTAATTCCAGATTGTGGAAATGTCTTGGCTTCAGATCGTCCATCGAAGCTCTTGCTCACTGAATGTGGGCAGTGCAGCACGAAAGGCCAAGCAATAAGAACAGTTTGCTTTTTTAATGACGTATGCCCAATCATCCAGCTATAAGCTTCCAATTCGACGATCCCCTCTCCACAATATGCGAGTTTACCATTAATCAAACATCTTTCCGGCTCTGCGGCGCGCTGAGCGTGGTGAATAAAGGGGAGCAGTTGCATGAGGAACTTGTGTTGGATGTTTCGTGCGAGCCCACATTCTTTGCAACGAGGACTTTGCCAATTTTATCGCTACCGGCGCATTCCACACAGTCGCTTGGAGAAATTGTAGTGGATCTGAAAACGGAATTTTTTCTCAAGCTTCCCGAGCAACGCGATGGTACAATTCTCCTAAAATTGAAGAAGGGTGCAGAAACGTTGGCGGAGTGGTCCTCGACTGTTTCACTCGTCCTACCTCAACCCCATCTCACTCTCATCTACGACCATTCGATCAACTACGCGTTCCAACAGAACGCGATTCCGGTGGTGAAGGAGTTGCGCTTGCAGAACAACGGCGTGGCGAGGAAGAACCTGGTGTTGCGGTTGACGACCGAACCCGCCTTCGCGCCGTCCGCCGAAATTCGACTTCAATCCATCGAACCTGCCGGTGAATTCAGGGTCTCGCAGCCGAATCTGAATCTGAAATTGAGTCACGATTTCCTCGCCGAACTGAACGAAAAGGTTGCCGGATGGTTGAAGGTGGAGATGCTGGACGGCCATGAGGTCGTTCAGTCGATCACGGAGCCAATTACACTTCTTGCCCGAAATGAGTGGTGTGGGCTGGTAGCTTTGCCGGAAATTCTGGCTGCCTTCGTGCTACCAAACGACCCGGTGGTGATGACTATTCTAAGCCGGGCATCCGATGTGTTAAAGGAAGCCACGGGCCGTTCCGGGCTAAATGGGTATCAGGATAAGAGCCGCAAGAGAGCATGGGAACAGGTTGCCTCGATATACAAAGCCATTGGTGAGCTAGGCATCCGTTACATCAATCCTCCTGCAAGCTTTGAAACCAGCGGGCAGAAGGTTCGTTTTCCATCGGAATCGTCAGCCAGCGCTTTGGCACTTGCCTTGATCTGGCTCTGCTCTTTGCCGCCTGTTGCGAGCAGTCTGGATTGAGACCTTTCGTGTTCATTCACGATGGTCACGCCTATGCCGGTTGTTGGCTTGAGGAACGGAGTCTTCCGGAACCTGCAGGTGATGATTTGCAACAGGTCAGAAAATTCGAGGCGGACGACTTGATCGCTGTCTTCGAGACGACCACCGTGACCAACGACCAACCGGGCACACTCGAAGATGCCGAGCGGCTCGCCAAGCCGCATCTCATAACCGAGAAGCCATTCCGACTTGCTCTCGATGTCCATGCATCGCGGTCCGCGAGGATTTTGCCGCTTCTGATGCCAGGTCAGGTACTCACCATTCCGGGTACACCAGGTGCGTCACCCACGAGTGGAGCTTCGAGCGGACTTGGTTCACGTGAATTTCCCGACGATATCCCCATCCCTGACGGTGGCCCTGCGAAGCCCGTCAATAGGATTGACCTTTGGAAAAGCCGTCTGCTAGACCTCAGCTTACGCAACCGCCTTCTGAATTTCCGAGAAACGAAATCGACCATCCGCATTCTTTCCGAACCTGAGTATGTGGAGGACGCGCTCGCTGCGGAGCGCGAGTTGTCCCTGCGGCCGAAGCCGAAGGTGATGAGCGAGGAGGATCCGCGCAATGCAGCAACCTTCACCAAGGAGCAACGCGCCGATGCCGTGAAGGATTATTTGCAGGATGAGCTTCGCCAGGGGCGTTTGCACACGCATATGGATGAAAGCGAACACGCCCAGCGTCTAACGGAACTCTTCCGTTCGGCTCGGAATGCGCTGGACGAGAAAGGGGCGAACACCCTTTTCGCCGCAGTTGGCATCTTGGAGTGGCGTGAGACACAGCACAGTGATCGCATCCATCGAGCCCCCCTGTTGTTGGTGCCGGTGGAACTGAAACGCAAATCTGTCCTCGAAGGCTTCACCCTTCGCCGGATTGATGAGGAGACACGAATCAATGTCACGCTAATGGAGATGCTTCGGCAAAACTTTCAAAAGGAAGTTCCCGGACTTGATCCATTGCCAGAGGATGAGTGCGGAGTGAATGTGAATCACGTTCTTCGGCTCTTCCGTGATTCCGTGCGCGATCTTGCTGGCTGGGAAGTGAAGCCAGAAGTCTGGCTGAGCCAATTCTCCTTCACCAAATTCCTGCTTTGGAAAGACCTCTCCGACCGCCTGGAAGACCTCACCAAGAACAGGATAGTCAACCACCTTATCCACCAGGCAGGCACGCCGATTCCGAATCCCTCGGTGGACATCCGTGCCCACGAGTTGGACGACCGGTTCCATCCACGCGACGTGTTCTGCCCCCGTAGCGCGGATTCGTCCCAGCTCGCAGCGGTAATGGCTGCGGCGGACGGGCACGATTTCGTACTCGAAGGCCCACCCGGCACTGGCAAGTCACAGACCATTACCAACATCATTGCGCACTGCCTCGCGGTCGGAAAACGCGTACTCTTCGTCGCGGAGAAGCGGGCCGCGCTCGATGTGGTACATCGACGCCTGCGCGAAGACGGACTCGAACCGTTCTGTCTTGAGTTACATTCCAACAAGACCGGGAAGGCGGACGTGCTTGCCCAGTTCAACCGCAGCTTGAAATTCGCCGAAGACCTTGAGACCACGGACTGGGAGCATCAAGCCTCGGATCTCGAACGAGTGCGAACTGCATTGAATTCTTACACCCGCGCCCTCCACCGACGCACTCCTTGTGGCCTCAGTGCTCACCAATGTCTTGATTATCTGCTGGTGCGCAAGGACGAGCCTGTCGTGAAAATGGATGGCTGGGAGGCCATTCTCGAAACTACGCCCGAAATGCTTGGACGTGCCCGGGAAGTGGCGAAGCTCATGCAGGATCGCTCGCGTCCGCTAATGCCGCTGGCGAATCATACTCTTGCACCACTTGCATGCGAAGAGTGGGCGCCTGGATGGGCAGAAAGGACATTGGATCTAAACACAGAGTTCGCCGGAAGGTGCCAAGAGGTTTCCCTAGCATCCCGAGACTTGCTGGAATGGATGCAGTTTGACTGTGTTCTGTCGCAGGATGGTCTGTGCCGCCTCGATTCACTGTTGGAATCGTTGCTCTCGCCCGAACCCGTGGGGCCAGCATTCGCAACAAGCCCATGGTCTCGACTTTCGGCAGATCTGAACTATTGGATCGCATTGGCGAAGGAACGGAGTGAACTCCGTGCAACTTTGGCTCCACTGTATATTGCCCGTCCTGCCGGAACCGTGACAGTTCAGTGTGAAGGAGACACTCAGGAGGCAGCAGAGAAGCTTTTCCAAAAGGGACGGGAACTTGAAGACTTGCTGAAATCGGCGGCAAATGCGACAGACAACATGCTTAGATGGCTTCAAGCCCCAGCGATGCAAATCACGCGTGAACAACTAATTAATCTGGTCGCATGGGCCGAAAGCCTGCTGGATACATATGAAGTCGGCACTGACTTTGCAAAGATTTCCTGGGAGACTTGGTCGCCCTCGCTCGACCACTGGATTTCCCTGGTGCGCGAACGATCTGGTATTCGGGCTAAACTTGACGGTTACGAGGAAACAAAACTCTTGGCTCTTGATCTAAACCGGCTCCAACAGAAATGGCAAAAGGCACAGTCAACATGGTTCCTCCCGAAAGTGCTGAATACCGCTTTAGTCCGCAGCAATCTCAGAAAAGCCTTGTCCGGCAAGATCGAACTCGATAAATCGGAAATAGGCAATGTGATTCTTTCTGCGATTCGCCTGCACGATATCAATGAGGAACTTGCCTCCATCTACACAATTGCTGAAGCGATGTTAGGAAAAAGCTGGAGAGGAGGCGAGCCAGATATCGAACAAATGGAGCGAATACGGTCATGGGGAGAAACCTTGCATCAGCGTATGAGCAAATTGACCGGGGCCGATGCCGCCTGGAGCTCTTCAATACAAAACCTACTGGTTGAACATTTCCAATCCGGCCCCTTGGCATTTGCCGCAGGAATGCCGACCGGCAACCTGTTGACTGCCATGCAGGATGCATTCAAAGCATTTGATATTACATTCGAATCATTTGCGACAGCGGGCGCATGGAATCGAGTCCCGCTTGAGGAGGCACCTGATTATTTGCCGGCAGTATCCACGATGTTGCAAACATTCCTACAAGCTGCGCCCCGACTTCGCGAAATTAATTCAGCGTTTTCTCAGGCAGCATCCACCGCTCAGGAGTGCCTCGGTGTGCTTTGGAAGAAGGGGGAACCAGATGCACAGGCGGTCACCAAGGCACAAGTTTGGGGTAAAACCCTTCATGCCCGAATGGTCGCATTTGCAGGTGAGAATTTCGACTGGCTCAATTCCTTTCGGCAGCTTCTTGCTCGCCTCTTCTCGGAAGGCCCGACATTCTATGCGGCAGACACGGCCATAGGCGTGCGTATGGCGCGCTTCCGGGAGCAATGGTCAGCCTTCAATGAGAACTTGAACCGATACGGTCAAGAACTTCATCTTAGGCGGGAAGAACTCAATCAGGCTTCCGATTACCTGACTGCTACATTTGCCCTAACTGAGCGCGTTGCCAGCGGATGGCCGAAAATACGGGAATGGTGTTCGTGGCAAAAAGTCCGTCAAGAAGCGATTCGCCTCGGATTAACGCCCTTGGTTGAGAAGCTGGAATCTGCGGAAGGAACAGACGTCGAGGTCTTAGGATTATTCGAACGGAGCTTCCGGCGCGGACTACTTTTCGCAATCATCGAGAAGGAATCCGCTCTCCGGGAGTTTTTTGGTAATGAACACAACAAACGAATCGAACGTTTCCGGGAACTGGACGAACATCTCGCCAATCTTTCCAAGGATTTGATCCGGGCTCTTAACAAACCAATTTCCGCCTTTGGAATGGACGACATTCCCAAGGCGGAAATTGGTTTGTTGAGAAAGGAAATCGGTAAACGCATGCGCCATATCCCCGTGCGGCAGTTGATTGGGCACATTCCTACCTTGCTGCCCCGCTTGAAACCCTGTGTACTGATGAGTCCGCTTTCTGTGGCTCAATATCTCGAAGCATCCCACGAGCCCTTCGATGTCGTGATTTTCGACGAAGCATCACAAATTCCAGTCTGGGATGCAGTCGGAGCCATTGCCCGAGGCAAGCAGCTAATTGTCGTTGGTGATCCCAAGCAACTCCCGCCGACGAACTTCTTCTCCACCAATATGGATGACGAGGATGATTTGACTCCCGAGGAGCACAAGGATCTTGAAAGCATCCTCGATGAACTAATGACCCACGGACTGCGCCATAAGCGTTTGCAATGGCACTACCGCAGCCGGCACGAGGGGCTCATTACCTTTAGCAACCGGCAATATTATGAAAATGACCTCCTGACGTTCCCCTCTCCTGAGATCGAGAACGAGGGCGTACATTTCCGGCACCTTCCGAATGCCCGGTACGACAAGGGTAAATCTCGCACGAACCGGCAGGAGGCGGAGGCATTGGTGCAGGAGTTGGTTTCACGCCTCCGGAATCCTTCCCTACCGCCCCGCTCATATGGAGTCATCACCTTCAGTCAGGCTCAGCAAGTGTTGATTCAGAACCTTCTGGATGAAGAGCGTCGCAAGTATCCTGAGATTGAGCCTCATTTTGGCGATGAACCGCCAGTGGAAGGCGAGCCGGTGTTTGTGAAAAATCTGGAAAACGTTCAAGGCGACGAACGCGACGTGATCTTTTTCTCAATCTGCTACGGTTTGGACGAAGCCGGTAAACTCTCAATGAATTTCGGTCCGTTAAACCGTGATGGTGGCGAGCGCCGCCTAAATGTGGCAGTAACCCGAGCCAAGCATGAGATGTTTGTTTTCAGCGGATTGCGAGGAGATCAAATCGATCTTACCCGGACGCGTGCACGAGGTTCCAAAGATTTGAAATACTTTCTTGAATATGCTGAACGCGGACCTCGTGCCCTGATTGCCGCAACCAGTATCCCCACCAACGCCGAGGCCGATTCGGAATTTGAACGCATGGTGGCGGATAGGATTCGGTCTGCGGGTTACGATGTCCATCACCAAGTCGGATGTTCCGGCTATCGGATCGACCTTGCCGTCGTGGATTCAAAATCACCGGGTAGATATCTGCTGGGTGTGGAGTGTGATGGTGCCACCTATCACCGCGCTGCAACGGCAAGGGATCGAGATAAACTGCGACAGGCGGTTTTGGAGGGGCTGGGTTGGACGCTCCACCGGATTTGGTCCACCGACTGGTGGCACAACGCAAATTCGGAAATGGAAAAGCTGCTTACTGCCATCTCAGCAGCCGAAAATGCCAGAGAACTTGAACTTGCCGACGAAGAGACGCCGAGATTTGTTGCCGGAAATTCATCTTCTACGCTAACGGTTCGTGAAGATCCCATCAGCTCTGAAACATCCGACCACAGACCAACCGTTACACCATCTGAAGAGCCGAAATCTTCCTTCTACGAAGTGACAGATCTCACGTCATTTTTGTCAAAGATGTCACCTCTAAGATTTTATGATTCGGACTACGACCCCATACTCATGGAGTTGATCGGGCACATCGTCGAGAAGGAAGGTCCTATTCTCGACAGCTTACTGGTTAATCGAATTGCACGAGCACATGGATTCCAACGAAGTGGAAACGTGATTCATAAGCGCGTTCTTGAAATCGCAAAGCGGTATTTTCACATCAAGCCGGATCAGGTCGGCGGCTCCTTCGTCTGGCGCGACGACGGCTTGCCTGATCGTTGGGTCAAATTCAGAATTCCGACATCAGAGGAAAGCACCAGAAAGATTGAGGAAATTGCATTCGAAGAGCTTAAAGCCGCACTGCCGTCTACCCCGGTGCAGGATGTTCCTCTTGAGCTTGCAAGAACCTTTGGAATCCGACGTCTAGCCGCCGGCGCTAGGACGCGCCTCGAAGCTGTGATCCGACTGTCTGTCCAACACCACAACGGTGATCGTAACTAAAAATCGCGAATTCGTCATATTTGCATATCTGATTGCTCTCTCATGACTCGACTCACAGCCATCCTCCTCCTCCAAACGTCTTTACGCATCAGGATGCATTTCCCATAGTGTTACATAGGTAATCTCTATTTTGACTCTATTTTTTTGCATTAGAATCAAGCGTTCCGGTTTTACGAGGTTTTTCAATGGACGGAGTTAAGAGGCAAGTGTGCCGTGGTCAGCTCGTATATCGCTTCCAACGAAGCTGCAAGAACAGCCGGAATGGGAGCTCAATCGGCAAGTGTTGCCTCCTGCGAGAAGTTTGAGAGCAAGGTGAAGGAGATGTTCATCAGGGAGCCGGGGCGCATGAAACTGCTGATCGTGGTCGACAAGTTGCTGACGGGGTTTGACGCTCCTCCAGCCACTTATTTGTATATCGACAAAAAATGCAGGATCACGGTCTCTTTCAGGCGATCTGCCGTGTCAATCGGCTTGACGGCGAGAGCAAGGAGTTCGGTTATATCGTCGACTACAAGGCTCTCTTTTTAAGCTTGGGAAAAGCTGTCAAGTCCTTCACGGGGGAAGCCTTCGAGAATTATGAATCCGCTGATGTGCAGGGATTGATCAAGGATCGGCTCACAGAAGCCAACAAACTGCTGGCGCAGCGGCTCGACCGTCTGTGCGCTCTTTGCGAACCCGTCGAGGAGCCGAAGGGCCTGGATGAATATCTGGATTATTTCTGTATGGGTGGAAACCTGGAGAAACATCAGCGGCAGCGCGTCGAACTCTATAGGGGAACAGCGGCTTTGATGCGAGCCTATGCCAAAGTTTGCGATGAACTTGATTTGGCCGGGTACAGCAAAGAGCAGATTGTCCTGATCCGGGAGGAGGTTGAGCTCTTTGCCAATGCCAGGGACGCCGTCAAACTGGCAAGCGGAGACTACATCGATATGAAAATGTATGAGGCGGAAATGCGCAATCTGATCGATACCTACGTCCATGCATCGGATGCGGAGAGTGTTTCCACGTTGGAGGATATGGGAATGGTGGAACTGCTGGTCAACCGGACGGAAGAAATCATCCGCGACACCGAGCGGAAAACGGGCAAACACGCAGCGGAAAGCATCAGCAATAACCTGAAAAAGGAAATCACGGAAAAACGATCACTCAACCCCAGATTCTACGACAGCATGGGAACATTGCTGGTCAGGCTGTTGGAAGACCACAAAAAAGGAATTGTCGAATACAAGGATTTTCTGGAGAAGGTGGTGGATCTTGCAAAAAAGATAAAGTACGGAGAAAAACCTCGCGCGCAATCGATCAATACGCCACGACTCAAGGCCTTATACGACAATGCTCCTGTTCCACGCAGACATGCGGAACGGTTCCCGGAGCAATTCGCTCTGGTAATGGACAGAAAGTGTGCCGGGATGCAGGCGGGATTTCAAGACCCTCTTTCATTACGTTATCGGGAAGCCAGATTTCTGATTCAGGAAGGCCTGGAAGAGCTGGCGGACGAATTCGGTCTCGATATCAATGACGAAGCGATTGAAAAGATTTTCAATCTGGCGAAGCAGTATTAGGGAAACCATGAAGGTAGGGAACGTCAACATGCGTATCGTGAGAAAGGGGGGCAAGCACCTTAGGCT
>OHVN01000236.1_pt1 | contig 23506 bp, 20 predicted proteins | sample 1579481 | NCBI WGS metagenome assembly OHVN01 (sample SAMEA3882532, study PRJEB24775) | human gut metagenome | biome: human-associated habitat; feature: intestine environment; material: feces | place: Netherlands | collected 2009/2010 | reverse complement strand
CCACGTTAAAAAGCCTTGGAATCCACAAAGGATTCCTGCGGCCTTTTGCCTTGAATCCGGCATGTGCTTGCGAAATAGTCGTCATTTTCTTTGTTTTCAGATACACCCCCTACATTTGCATTTTAGGAGTGGGAACACATGGAACGAGTTGAAATTGCATCGCTCTATAAGGCTACCCCGGCGGATGGTACCAAAGTTACTGTCTGCGGCTGGGCAAAAACCGTGCGCGATTCTAAAAAGATCGGTTTTATCTCTCTGGCAGACGGCAGCTGCTATAAGCCCGTGCAGATCGTTTTCCAGGCGGACAAGCTGGAAAACTATGCCGAGGTTGCAAAATCCGGCCTGTACACCAGCTTTGAAGTGACCGGCACCCTGGTGCTGACCCCCAACGCTAAGCAGCCGTTTGAGATCAACGCCGATACCGTTACGGTGCTGGGCACCTGCGGCAGCGATTACCCGCTGCAGAAAAACAAGATGGGCATGGATTACCTGCGCACCCTGACCCACCTGCGCCCCCGCACCAACACCTTTAACGCTGCGTTCCGTGTGCGCGGCCAGGCCGCTTATGCCCTGCATGAGTTCTTCCACAAGAACGGCTTTACCTATGTACACACCCCCATCTTTACCGGTTCTGACTGCGAAGGCGCAGGCGAGATGTTCCAGGTTACTACCCTGGACCTGAACGATGTGCCCAAGACCGAGGACGGCAAGGTGGATTACAGCAAGGACTTCTTCAAGCGCCCGGTCAACCTGACGGTTTCCGGCCAGCTGGAAGCCGAGGCCATGGCAATGGCGTTCGGCAAGGTGTACACCTTTGGTCCCACCTTCCGCGCGGAGAAGAGCTTTACCACCCGCCACGCCGCCGAGTTCTGGATGATCGAGCCCGAGATGGCCTTCGCCGACCTGAACACCTATCTCGAGACCGCCGAGGCCATGACCCGCTACGTCATCCGCTACCTGCTGGACAACTGCCCCGACGAGCTGGCCTTCTTCAACCAGTTCTTTGACAAGGGCCTGATCGAGCGCCTCGAGCTGGTCGCATCCAGCGACTTTGCCCGCGTGACCTACACCGACGCCATCGAGCTGCTGAAGAAGAACAACGACAACTTCCAGTATAAAGTCGAGTGGGGCACCGACCTGCAGACCGAGCACGAGCGCTATCTGACCGAGCAGATCTTCAAGAAGCCCGTGTTCGTCACCGACTACCCGAAGGAAATCAAGGCGTTCTACATGCGCCAGAACGAGGACGGCAAGACCGTGGCCGCCGCCGATATGCTGGTTCCCGGCATCGGTGAGTTGATCGGCGGCTCTCAGCGTGAGGAGCGCCTCGACGTGCTGGAGGCCCGCATGAAGGAGCTGGGCCTGAACACCGCCGACTACGACTGGTATCTCGACCTGCGCCGCTACGGCAGCGTCAAGCATGCGGGTTACGGTCTGGGCTTTGAGCGCCTGCTGATGTACGTCACCGGCATCCCCAACATCCGCGACGTCATCCCCTTCCCCCGTACCTGCGGTGGTTTTTGATGCAGCCCATTGCCGCACCGCTGCTGCAATGGTTTGACGCAAACAAGAGGCTCCTGCCTTTCCGGCAGGAGCCTTCTGCGTACCATATCTGGGTCAGCGAGATCATGCTCCAACAGACCCGTGTGGCAGCGGCCATCCCCTATTATGAACGCTTTATCGCGGCTTTGCCGGACCCAGCCGCGCTGGCGGCCTGTGAGCCGGACGCCCTGCGCAAGCTGTGGCAGGGGCTGGGCTACTACAACCGCGTCAACAATATGCAGAAGGCTGCCCGCATCGTCTGCGAGCAGTACGGCGGCGACCTGCCCGCCGACTACGACGCCCTGCGCAGTCTGCCGGGCATCGGTGACTACACGGCTGGCGCGGTGGCCAGCATTGCGTTTGGCATCCCCGTCCCCGCGGTGGACGGCAACGTCCTGCGCGTTTTTGCGCGGCTGTACAACGACGACGCCGACGTCATGGCCCCGGCAACGAAGAAAGCCTTTACCGTGCGGGTGCTGGACCAGATGCCCAAGGCCACGCCCGGCCCCTACAACGAGGCCCTGATGGAGCTGGGTGCGCTGGTCTGCATCCCCGGCACGCCCCACTGTGAGGAATGCCCGCTGGCCGATTTGTGCCGGGGCTATGCGGCTGGCCGGGCGGACCAGCTGCCTGTGAAGCCCGCGCCCAAGGCCAAGGGCAAGGTGCCCGTGACGGTGGCGTTGATTGAAAGTGAGCAGGGATTGCTTTTGCAGCGCCGCCCCGCACGGGGACTGCTGGCCGGATTGTGGCAGCCCGCAGCGTGGGAAAAAGCGCTGACGCGGGACGAGCTGACCGCCGCGCTGGCGGGCATCGGTGTACAGGCCGCGCTGGACGAGCCCCTGCCCCCCGCAAAGCACGTATTTACGCACAAGATTTGGGAGCTTGGCGGCTGGCGAGGCACCGCCCCCGCCTGTGCTCTGCCCGACGGGTATGTCTGGGCCGCGCCGGAGGATTTGGCAGAGGTCTACCCCGTGCCGAATGCGTTCGGGGCGTATGTGAAGGCGAAGTGAGGGTGAGTTTCTCATGGCCATGAACGGCCAGAGCCCCTCAGGCCTCGCGGGCTCTGCTCGTTTGCCGCTATGTATGACCTCCCGTGGGCTGTGCGCCAGCCACACACCTCCCCGGAGCGGTCAAGACCGCTCCCTACAAACCGGCCGTGAACGGCATTCCGTAGGGAGGGGTCTTGACCCCTCCGCGCCCGTGTGCGGTTAGCGCCCGTAAAAAGGCAATAGAGCCGTAGGGGCCGCACATGTGCGGCCCGCAGCCTGCCCGTCAGCACCCGTTCCAGGAAAGCCGCGGGCGGCATATATGCCGCCCCTACAAGCCATCCCGCAAACGCCTGCCTGCCTTATACGTCCCGGGCCGGGCATGCCCGGCCCCTACAGTACATCAAACAAAAACAGGAGCATCACCACGCACGGTGACGCTCCTGTTCTTTTTTACATAGTATGGCTTGCTGCGGTCACTCCAAGTTGCCGGTCAGCAGCATGACAGAGGTCAACGCGGCTAACGGCGCGGTCTCGCAGCGCAAAATGCGGGGGCCTAACCCTACGGTCACAGCCCCGGCGGCCTTCGCGGCCTCGGCCTCCTCGACGGAGAAGCCGCCCTCGCTGCCGGTCACGATGGCAACGCGCTTGTACTGCCCGGGGTGCAGCACCTCGCGCAGGGGTGCGCCGCCGCCCTCGTAAAAGAACAGCACAACGTCAAAATCTGCAAATGCTTTGCAAACCGCGGCAAAATCGTTCAGCGGCAGGGCCACGTGGGGCAGCATGGCACGGCCCGCCTGCTTGGCGGCCTCGGCGGCAATGCGGTTGTAGCGCTCGTTCTTGACATCCTCTTTTTTTGGCGTGGCTACGCAATACCGGCTGAAAAACGGCACGACCTCGGTCACGCCCAGCTCGACGCTGTGGCGGATGACCTCCTCCAGCTTGCCCGCCTTGGGGTAGCCCGCAAACAGCGTCACGGCGCAGTCCGGCTCGGCCTTGCTCGTCGTGCCGTCGGTGACGGAAAACTCCACCCGCCCCGGCTCGATGGCCGTGACCGTGCCGAGGTATTCCAGCCCGTCCGGCCCGCAGAGCACGACCTCCTCACCGATTCTGGCGCGCATGACGTCGGCTAGATGGTGGGCGTCGCTGCCGGTCAGCGCGGCGCGGCCATCGGCCAGCTCCCGCGTAAAATAACGATGCGGCATAGATCAAGCCTCTTTCTTTTCGCAGATGATGCAGACCCAGCCGCGCTTCTCCTTGACCTCGACAGGCTCGAGACCTGCGGCCTTCAGCCCGGCTAGCACCTCGTCCTTGCGCTCGTCGATGATGCCGCTGGCGATGAACCGTGCGCCCGGGGCCATGAGCACCGGCACATGCGGGGCCAGCGACAGGATGGCAGCCGCCACGATGTTGGCCGTGATGATGTTGTACTGGCCGCTGGCCTTGTCGGACAGGTCGCCGACGAGGACTTTAAAGCGGTCCGCCACGCCGTTGCGCGCGGCGTTCTCACCCGCGGTGCGCACGCACATGGGGTCGATGTCCACGCCCTCGGCGGAGTCTGCGCCTAATTTCAGCGCGGCAATGGCCAGAATGCCGGAGCCGGTGCCGATGTCGAGCACGCGCTCCCCGCCCCTGACAAGGCTGTCCAGCGTCTCGAGGCAGAGCGAGGTCGTCTCATGCGTGCCGGTGCCAAAGGCCATGCCGGGGTCCATGACGATCCTGATGCGGTCCGTCCGGTAATCCTCCCAGCCGGGCACGATGGCGAGGCGCTCGCCGATGTCCATGGCGTGGTAGTACTTCTTCCAGGCGTTCTGCCAGTCCTCCTGCTCGACGCCGGTGGTGTTGAGCTGGTAGCTGATGCCGCTGTTTTTCAGCCGCTCCTCAAACAGGGGCAGCACCTCGGCGGGGTTCTCGTCAGGGGCAAGGTACATGTGTACGATCACGATGTCACGCGGTTTGTCCAGCAGGTCCTGTTCAATTAAATCTATGTGGGCGATCTCCCACGCCTGCTGCTCCAGGTCGCTGTAGTCCTCAATATAAATGCCGCCGTTGGCAACCATCGTTGCGATGGCTTCGGCAGTGTCGGCGTCGCGCTTGGCGACGGTGATGCTGATGTCAGTCCATTCCATGTGGGTGGCTCCTTTATAAATTGCTTGCGGGCGCATACGGAATGCGCCCCTACGAATAACGGGCGCGTTGTAGGGGCGGCCATTGGCCGCCCGCGGAACGCGGTGGCTGCCGCAATGTGCCTGCGGGCGGGCATTGCCCGCCCCTACATGCCCGTAGGGGCGGATCCCATATCCGCCCGAGAACTGCGCCATAACCCCAATTTTACCTATTATACCGTATTTTCCCCCATAATTCAATCACAGAAAGGAGAAATCCCCATGCAAATCACACGCTTGTCTGCTGCTGAATGTGAAGACCTCTACCGCTCTGCCCTGCCGCGGGATTTCCCTGCCGCCGAGCTGAAGCCGTTTGCCGAGATCCAACGCCTGCTGGAGTCCGGCGTCTACGAGCCGCTCCTTCTGACCGATGACGCGGGCGCACGGCTGGCTTATGCGTGGCAGGTCGTGCTGCCGGGCCAGCGCACGGCGCTGCTTGACTACTTTGCCGTGCGGTACGACCTGCGCGGCAGCGGCGTGGGCACGGCGGCGCTGGGGCTGGTCCGGGACTACGATGCCATGCGGGTACACGACCTGGTGCTGGAATGTGAGCACCCCGCCGAGGCTCCCGACCCGGCCACCGCGCGGCGGCGCATCGGGTTTTACCTGCGGGCAGGCGCGCGGGCCACGGCGCTGGAAAGCCGGGTGTTCGGCACGCGGTACGCCGTGCTGGCCCTGCCCTGCGGCGGTACGGTCCCCGACGCGGCGCTTTGTAAAGAACTGCGCACGCTGTACAAGGTCATGGTGCCGCACCCGTATTATCGCGGGCAGGTCATATTTTACGGCAGCTAGGCACATACTACCCCCAAAAAAGGGAGGAATGAAATGTGAAACTTGATCCCAGGCAATATGATGAGATGGTCAGCCGCGCGTCGCCGCCCTCGCCCGTGGTGCAGGACTGCGTGTGGGCGTTTTTGGTCGGCGGGGCGATCTGCACCCTCGGCGAAGGGCTGCGGCAGTTTTTCCTGATTTGGTACGACAAAACGCTGGCGGGCACGCTGACGAGCATTGCGCTGATTTTTCTGTCCGCCATTTTCACACTGCCGGGCTGGTACCAAAAGCTGGCCGCCAAGGCGGGCGCGGGGACGCTGGTGCCCATTACAGGGTTTGCAAACTCCGTCGTCAGCCCGGCGATTGAATTCAAGGCCGAGGGCTGGGTGACCGGTGTAGGCGCGAGGATTTTCGGCATCGCGGGGCCGGTCATCGCGTTTGGGACGCTGGCCAGCTTTGTGTGGGGCGTGCTCTACTGGCTGCTGGGAAAGGTGGGTTGACCGATGACGCGTAGAGGCGATACCCTGCTGTTTGACGCGCCGCCCACCGTGGCGGCCTGGGCCGCGGCAGGCGGCAAAAAGGAGAGCGAGGGCCCGCTGGCGTCGGCCTTTGACTTTGTGACGCAGGACGCGGCTTTTGGCGAGCAGGGCTGCGAAAACTGGGAGCAGGCCGAAAGCCTCTTGCAGCGCAAGGCCGTGGAGCTCTGCCTGCGCAAGGCGGATATTCCGCGTTCCAAAGTCGATATTGCGTTTGCGGGCGACCTGCAGGCCCAGTGTACGGCCAGCAACTACACGATGCGGGAACTGGGCATCCCGTTTGCGGGCATCTACGGCGCGTGCTCGACCATGGCGGAGACGCTGGGCCTTGCCGCGGTGTTTGCGGCGGGCAGCATGGCCGAGCGGGTCCTGGCGCTGACAAGCAGCCATTTTTGCGCGGCAGAGCGGCAATTCCGCACGCCGCTGGAGTACGGTGCCAAGCGCACCCCCACGGCCCAGTGGACAGCCACCGCCGCGGGGGCCTGCCTGGTGCGGGCGCACGGCGGCGCGGGCGTGCCGGTGCTGTCGGTGACGTTTGGCCGCGTGCAGGATTTTGCGGTGCATGACATCAACAATATGGGTGCGGCGATGATGCCTGCGGCAGCCTCGACGCTGCTGCGCTATTTTTCGGCCACGGGGACAAGCCCGCAGGATTTTGACGCAATTTTTACGGGTGATTTGGGCGAGGTCGGTACGGCACTTCTGCATGAGCAGATGGCCAAAGAGGGGCTGCCGCTGGACAACCATAAGGACTGCGGCTGCTTATTATATGACACAAACAGTCAGAATGTACAGGCGGGCGGCAGCGGGGCAGGATGCAGTGCGGCGGTGCTGTGCGGGAAGATCCTGCCGATGCTGGCCGCGGGGCAGCTGCGCCGCGTGCTGTTTCTGGCAACGGGCGCACTGATGAGCCAGACCACGTTTTTGCAGGGGGAGAGCATCCCGGGCATCGCCCACTGTGTCGAGCTGGGAGGTGCGGTATGAGCTACGTCTGGGCGTTTGTGGTCGGCGGCGCGATCTGCGTCGTAGGGCAGCTTTTTATTGATTACACGAAGCTCTCCCCTGCCCGGATCCTGACCGGGTATGTCGTGGCGGGCGTAATCTTAATGAGTGCGGCCTGCCCGGTGCGTTTACCGGCGGCCTGACGGCGGCGTCCGGCGGCATAGCGGCCAGCCTGATTTTTGGCGTGCTGGCTGCACTGGTGGGAAAAAGTAAGGATCAGAACTGAGTGAGGAGTCAGGAGCGGACGCCGACCCCCTGAGAGGGGCAGACTTCCGGCGGCAACCCGCTGCCGGGCCATAATGGCACGGTTTCCCCGCATCCGTCAGCGGGCGGGGCCGCTGACTGCTTCCCCCGAGGGGGAAGTCATTCAAACAAAAAACAGGGATGCAGATTTCGGTCTGCATCCCTGTTTCTATATTGTTTTTACTGTGCGCTGGACCCAAGCGTAACAGCCAGCGTCAGCACCTTGCCGTCGCGCTCGACCTGGAGGTTGACGCTGTCGCCGATGCCCTTGTCCTTCAGGTAATTCTTCAAGGCGGAGGAATCACTGACGGCGGTGTCATCGACGGCCAGTACGCGGTCACCCGCCTGTACACCGGCGGCGTCGGCACCGCTGCCCTTTGTGACTTCGACAACGTAAACGCCCATTGTGGAGACACCCAGCTGCTGGGCGGTCTGGGCGTCGGTCACATCCATGATTTTGACGCCCAGCGCGGGACGAGCCACGCTGCCGTTCTCAATCAGTTGCCTGCCAATCTCCATGGCTGTGTTGATGGGGATCGCAAAACCGATGCCCTCGGCCTCACTGTAGCTGGACTTGGCATTGACAATGCCGATCAGCTCGCCGTTCGCATTGAACAGGCCGCCGCCAGAGTTGCCCGGGCTGATGGACGCATCGGTCTGGATCAGCGTCATATCGTTGTCTTGCACGGTGACCTGACGGTTCAGCGCGCTGACGATGCCATCGGTGACAGTGTTGGACAGCGTGCCCAGCGGGTTGCCGACGGCAACGGCGACCTCGCCCACGGCCAGGGCGTCACTGTCGCCGATGACCGCCGGGGTCAGGCCCGTAGCATCAATTTTCAGCACCGCGATGTCGGAGGTGGAATCCTGACCGACGACGGTGGCGTCGTAGCTCTCGTCGCTGCCGTTCAGCTGCACCTTTACGCTGGTCGCGCCGCTGACGACGTGGGCGCAGGTCAGGATGTAGCCGTCCTGGCTGATGATGACGCCGGAACCGGCACCGCTCTGGACGTAGTAGCCGCCGAACCAGGTCTGGCTGCTGCTCATCTGCTCGGTGGTGATGGCGACAACGCTGGGCGAGACGACAGACGCGATCTGCTGCACGCTCATGCTTGTGCCATCGGTGCTGCCTGCGGCGGTGGCGTCCGTGCTGCGTTCTACCTGCTGGACAACCACCTGGTTGCCTGTCAGGCCCGCACGGCTGGCGACCACAGCGCCGCCCAAGCCGCCGCCGAAGCCCAGCGCGGCCACGCCGACGCAGGCCAGCACGCGGAGCAGGACCTTGCTGCCCTTTTTCTTCTGGGGCACGGGGGACTGCTGCGGGGCGCTGGAATAGCTGTAGCCGTTGTAGCCGCCGTTATTGCCATTGCCGCCGCTGAAGCTGCTGGTGTAGCCGTTGGAATCCTGCTGGGGATTCTGGCCGGACGTGCTGCCGGAATTGCAGGAAGAATAATCTGTGCGCGCCGTGTTGGCGGTGTTGGCACCGCTGGAGCCTACGTTGGGGTAGCTGCTCTGTTGGGGCTGCTGGTTCTGCGCGGGGGCGCTCTGCTCGGGCTGCGGGTTCTGGCCGTTCGGCTGACCGCTGCCGGATGTATTGTTATAGAGACCGGAGTAATCGTATTCGTTGCTCATAGTGGTCGTCTCCTTTCGCTTTCTATGCCTAGAGTATACAGGCTAATTGTGAAATAGGTTTCGTCAGAGAGTGAAAAGTATGTGAAAAACGGTGAAGATTATGACAATTTGCAGCGTTGCGCCGCACAATAAAATATGATATAATCAAATCATAAAACACATATAAAGGAGGCGTTTTCTATGAAAAGGATGTTAAAGCGTATTTTGGTTGTGCTTCTGGTATTGATCCTGCTGGCAGTGGCGGGCTTCGGCATGCTGTACGCCGGGCGGCTGCGCACGGTAAACAGCATAGAGCAGATCACCGCGTATGACGACTATAACCTTTACCGCATGGATGTTTCGTATGATTATTCCATCGACGATGTCATCAACTACGGCATCACCGACAACCAGTCGATGATCGACGCAATTTTAAAGGAAACGCTTCCCCTGCTGCCGGTCCACATGAAAGCTCCGAACTTTGGATGCAGCGCCTTTGGGACAGTGTCCGATAGGAATATCCTGATGGGCCGCAATATCCTGATGGGCCGCAACTATGATTTCAAGCGCGACACCTCGGCCATGCTGGTTCATTGTACGCCGAAGGACGGCTACAAATCCGTGGCGCTGGCCGCGCTGGATAATATCTCGGCCAACCAGCCGGACATATCCATGGCGAAAAAGCTCGCCTGCCTGACCGCACCGTTCATCTGTCTGGACGGCATGAATGAAAAGGGTGTTTCCATCGCGGTGCTGACGCTGGACAGCGAGCCGGTCAACCAGAGCACCGGCAAGCAGAAGATTTTTACCACCCTTGCTATCCGCCTGGTGCTCGACCGCGCCGCCACTACGCAGGAGGCCGTTGACCTGCTGGACAGCTACGATATGTTTGCGACCTCCGGGCGGGACTACCACTTCTTTGTCGTTGATGCAAGCGGCGATGCCCGCGTGCTGGAATATGACCCGGAGCAGGAGGGCCGCCCGCTGCGCTGGACATCCATGCAGGCCATCACGAATTTTTACGGCTGCTATGCCTACATGGTGCAACCAAACCAGAGAAACGGCATCTACGGCCACGGAAAAGAGCGCTATGACGCTATTATGGAAGTGCTGGCAATGCGCGATCCCGACGGGGATATTCCTGCGGATACCGCATGGAAGGCGTTGCAGGCAGCCGCCCAGGACCCCAGCCCCAACGACGTGACCAGCAACACCCAGTGGTCGCTGGTCTATGACGACACCGACCTGACCGCGCAGATCGTCATCCGCCGCAAATGGGGCGATGTGATACACTACGACCTGAACACCAACGAAATCGACGGGTAATGCTATGCAGATCAGGCAGGAAAAAGGCTGCTACACTCTATATAAGGAAAACGAGGCCATCGGCACAGCCGTCGTGGACGGCACGACCATCCTGCGGCTGGAGGTCGTGCCCCGGTGGCGCGGGCGCGGCTACGGCAGTTATCTGTTGAAAGAGCTTCTGCGCCAAAACGGCGGACTGGACCCAAAGCAGGCCACCTGCTTCACGGCTCCCCCGCCCCGGGATGCCGCGGGCAGGGCGCTGGCGCAAAAATATGGCTTTGCCCCGGACGGCAGCCAGCTGGTGCGCCGCCGCGTGCCCGACCTGTCCGCCGTGCAGCTCTGCCATGCGTTTTTGACCGCACGGCTCGCCCCCGGCGGGCTGTACGTGGATGCCACCTGCGGCAACGGCCACGACACGCAGTTCCTGTGTACGCTGGCAGGCCCGGCAGGGCACGTGCTGGGGCTGGATATTCAACAGCAGGCCGTTGATAACACAAACGCGCGGCTGGCAGCGGCAGGCTATGGCGCAGTGGGGCGTGCGGTGCTGCACGACCACGCCCGCCTGGCTGAGCTGGTGCAGCCCGGCACGGCGGACTGCGTGCTGTTCAACTTCGGCTGGCTGCCGGGTGCGGAGCATGATGTGCATTCCACGGCGGACGGCAGTGTGCCCGCCCTGCGTGCGGCGCTGGAGGCTCTGCGCCCCGGCGGCGTGCTGGCCGCGGTGCTCTACAGCGGAAAGGTCATCGGTGACGCCGAGAAGCAGGCCGCGCTGGCGTTTTTTAAGGCCCTGCCGCTGACGCGGTATACCGTGCTGGTCTGCGAGTTTGCAAACTGGGCACAGACAGCGCCGCTGCCGTGCTTTGTGATCAAAAAGTAAAGGCTGTACGTTAAGGCAAGCGGGCAGAGCCCCTCAGGCCTCGCAGGCTCGGCCAGCTCCCCTGTAAGGGGAGCCTTTTTGCGCGAGCTTCGCCCGCGCGAAAGCCTCCTCACGAAGTGGGGAGGTGGTCGAGCGCAGCGATGACCGGAGGGGCTCTGCCCGCCTGCCCCGCGCCCAACCAAAAAAGCGTGCCGCTCTCTTTCCCACAAGAGAGCGGCACGCAGTCCAAACTCAATTTTCTTTTCGGTGCACCACAAACATCACCATGCTGAACACCAGCATGAACGCTGCCAGCCCTGCCGCAATCAGCAAAATCAGCTGGAAGACCTTCACGTTAAAGTTTGTCTGCAAATTTTCCCGCGCGGCGGAGACCACATCCGAGCCGGAGGAAACCGTCGATTGGGCGTTATTGGCCATCTCCTCGGCGGCGGTCAGTGCGGCCTGGGCGGCGTCGGTGTCGCCCAACGCCTCCAGCGCGTCGGCCAGTGCCTGCCCGCCCATGGCAACCAGACGGTCATTCGTCTCGCTCTTGATCTTCTCGTGATTGACCGCGTTGGCCAGGTACTCGGCAAACAGGTCTGTTGCGCCGCGCACGGCGGGGGCGTAGTCGTCCTTGATCTGCCAGCCCTTGACGGTCCACATACCGTTCATGTAGAACAGCAACTGCATACCGGAATCCTCCAGCAGAGCGCTGTACACGGCGTCCGCAAAGGCCGTGCTCGAGGTATCCACCGTGCCGAAGCTCAGTGAGATGAACTCCTTGACGCGGTCATACTCGGTCAGATTCGCGTAGTAGCTGCGCAGCGCCTCGGCCAGGTCGGTGTCCTTTGTCACCTTGGAGCCGACGACGACGGAGTCGAGGTCCGCCCGCAGGTCCCCGTTGCTGAAGCGGCTCAGCGTGCCGTCATCGTCCATATTAAAGGAAGCGCGCATCGCCTCGGCGTAGCCCGCGGCATCGCCGGCCTGGCCGTAATACTGCCTGGCCAGCTCCTCACAGTCGCCGCCCCAGCTGCCCGTGATGGGTATGCCGTTGTAGACAAGGTTCATCGACGCCAGCAGGTGCCCAAAGTCGATGCTCTCTCCGTTGGGCAGGACGACGGTACCCATATTCTGCAGCGACGCCAGCTCGGGGTCACTGCTGTTGACGCAGCTCTCAAACCCGGCATCGCGCACACCGGCGGTCAGCTGCCAGATCGTGGTGTTGTACTCCCCCGTGCGGGTGTAGGCCAGCGTCAGCTCGATCGGGTCGGGCGTGTCGGCCTGACCGGCCGAGTACTCCTGCGCCAGCGCCTGCAGGCGGGACAGGCGGTCCAGCACCGTGTCGTAGTCCTCCGCATGGGCAGGCAGTGCCGCCGCGCAGAACAGCCCCAGCAGCACAAACAGCATAGCCAGCAGGCGGGGCATACGGTTCGCTATAGAATTCGTAGTCAAGCACCTCCGGTAAAACAGGACAAAGCCGGGGCAAGGCTGCGCCTGCGCCCCGGGTCTGACTTTTTAACCAATTTGTAATCTTTAGTATACCACATCTGCCCCGGGTTTGTCACCTGTTTTTTTGTGTGTATTCTGTGCGTCTTGACTTTTTGCCCCGCATAGGTTTTAATAGAGGCATTACGGAGGTAATTCTATGCACAAACAAACGCATAAACGCGCTTTTTATACCCTTGCAGGCTGCATTGCCGCGCTGGCGCTCTGCGTGGCGGCATCGCTTTTTCTGCTGACGCCCGCACCGAAAGCGCAGGACGTCACCATACCCGGCACGCGCGGGGACATTTACGCCACGGTACAGCTGCCCGGCAAGCTGGCCCGCGGGGAGGAGCTGCCGCTCGTCGTGCTCTGCCACGGCTTTACCGGCAGCCGCAGCGGCGACGGCCACTTTGCGCCGCTGGCCGCCGACCTGGCCGCCCAGGGCATTGCGACGGTGCGGCTGGATTTTCCCGGCTGCGGCAACAGCACCGAGCCGTTCACGGCCTACACGCTGTCCAACATGACCGACGACGTCGAGAGCGCCATCACCTACATGCAGCAGACCTACGGCACGGGCCGCACAGCGCTGGTGGGCCACAGCATGGGCGGACGGCTGGCCAGCCTCTACCCGCAGCGCAGGGGCGGCATCACGGCGCTGGCGCTGTGGAGCCCCGCCAACGGCGCGGGCCTGCGCGGCATGGAGTTTTTGAACATCGACGACTTTTCCGCCGTGGAAGCGCTGGCCGCTGAGGCCGAGGCGAGCGGCAGCATCAGCACCTGGGGCGTCGATGTCAGCGGAACGCTGTTCACCGAGATGCGCGATTCCGACCCGAACGCTGCCCTGCGGGAGAGCGCCCTGCCGACACTTTTGACCTACACCGGCCATGAGGGCATTTTGAGCGACACGACCCAGGCCGAGACGATAGCCGCCGTCGAGAGCCTGCCCGACGGCAGGGTCGTGCTGGAGCCGTTTGCCGAGGGGAACCACAACTATCTATCCGAGGACGCCGCCACCGCCGCCGCGCTGGACAAAGCGCTGCGGGAGACGACCGTGGCGTTTTTGGTGGAGTATTTAAAATAATACCTGGGCCGCACAAACATGCTCCCTATACAGCTTTCCGTATTTTATTCACGGTTTGCTGTATAGGGAGCATGTCATTTTCGTCCCCGGATACGGGGACTTTTTGTAGTTTTCAATCGCGCTGCTGCTTAAAATAATACACTGCGCCGACAAGCCCGGCGTCGTTCTGGAGGGCTGCGGCCCTGACCTCAAGGCCCTCGGCGAAGGCGGGCATGATGCTTTTGCGCACCTGCGCGGCCAGCGGGTCGATCAGAAGCGCCTGCTGTGCACTGACGCCGCCGCCGATCAGGATCAGCTGCGGGTTGAAGATGTGTACAAGGCCCGCAAGGCCCTGGGCGATCTCGTTGATCCAGCCGTTGAGCACAGCCAGCGTGCGGGCGTCGCCCGCGGCGGCAGCCTCAAAAATCGCACGCCCGTCGGGCGCGTCCAGCCCGGCCTTCTGGGCGCTGCGGACCAGCGCCGTTGTGGCGGCGTAGCGCTCATAGCAGCCGATGGCCCCGCAGGTGCAGGCCACGCCGTCCAGCGCGTGCAGACGGAAATGCCCCAGCTCGCCGCCAAGGCCGCGCGCACCCTCCAGCAGACGTCCGCCGGTCAGGATGCCGCCGCCGACGCCGGTGCCCAGCGTCACACCGATGACATCGGTATAGCCCTTAGCCGCACCGGCCCAGACCTCGCCCAACAGCATACAGTTGGCGTCGTTGGCGACGGTGACGGGCAGGCCGAAGGCACGCTCCAGCGTACCTTTAATGTCCACGCCGATCCACCCCGGGAAATTGCCGCAGGTCCCCGCGACCACGCCGCGGCGGCTGTCGATCTGGCCCGTGGCGGACACAGCGATGCCCTCGAGCCTCGGCGCGTCCGCGGTCAGAAATTCGTGGATGGCCGCCTGCACGGTATCCAGGATCGGCGTTTTGTAGCCGTCAAAGCTGACGCTGCGCTCGGCGCGGCGCAGCACCCTGCCGTTCTCATCGACGAGCCCCAGCTTGACCGCCGTGCCGCCGATGTCAACGCCCAGATAGGTTTTACTCATAGCGCACCTGCTTATTTGTGGTTGTTGATGGCCGCAGTGTAGCGGGCCGTGATCTCCGCCGGGCGGGTGATGGCACCGCCGACGACGAGGGCGAACGCACCGGCGTAGAGCGCCTGCACGGCCTGCTCCGGCGTGTGGATGTGGCCTTCGGCGATGACCTTGGCCGGGCACTCCCGCGCCAGCTGGGCGATGAAGCCGAAGTCGACGTCGTCGATGCCCTTCGTCTCCGGCGTGTAGCCGCGCATCGTCGTGCCGACGAAGTCTGCGCCCGCCTTGGCGCAGGCAAGCGCGTTCTCAATGTTGTCGCAGTCGGCCATAACGAGCTGGTCGGGGTACTTCTCCTTGATGGCGCGGATGAACTCGGCGCTCGTCTGCCCGTTGGGGCGCAGGGCGCCGGTGCCCTGCACGGCCAGAATGTCCACGCCGCAGGCGACGAGCTCGTCAACCTCCTGCATCGTGACGGTGATGTACATCGGCGTGCCGTGGTAATCCTTTTTGATGATGCCGATGACCGGCAGGTCCACGACCTGCTTGATCTGGGTGATGTCGCGCACCGTATTGGCGCGGATGCCGACAGCGCCGGACTGTGCCGCCGCCTTGGCCATCAGCGGCATGACGCCGCCCTCTTTTGTATACAGCGGCTCATGCTCCAGCGCCTGGCAGGAGACGATAAGGCCGCCTTGGATCTGGTTGAAGATTTGTTCGTGGGTCATGGGAAAGGCTCCTTTCTATACGCAAAAAGGCTTCCCCCTCGGGGGAAGCTGTCACCGAAGGTGACTGATGAGGGCGGAGCTTACGGCGGCAACCCGTTTACGGGCAACCATCGATAGCTTACCCCTCATCCGGCCCTGCGGGGCCACCTTCCCCCAAGGGGGAAGGCTTGGGGAATGCAAATTATTTCATCAAAATCTTGACCACGGCTTTTCTTACGTGGTCGCAGCCGGGGGTCTTGCAGCTGGGCTTGTGCAGCTCACCGGGGAAGAACACGGCAAAGCGTCCCCCACCCAGCGTCATGCCGCAGTGCTCGGGGCCGGTCCGCAGACCGAAGTCGTTTTCCTCGTCAAACTCGCCCTGCTCCGTGCCCTCGGACGCCCAGCCCAGATGCTCGCTGCCGGTCAGGTCGATCTGCAGGTCGGCATAGCGGCGGTGGTACTCGAACGCAGCGCCGTCGGCATCGCGCAGGTCGGCGTCCATCACGTTGACAAAGACGTTCTCGCCGTCAATGATGGTCTTGCCGTTTTCCAGCGCGTCCAGCGTGTGGCTGTTCAGCCAGTCGATGGCCTTATCCAGATTCGGGTGCAGACCCTTGTAGCAGGCAATATAATCAAACGAATCTACGATCATTTCACACCTCTTACAGGGCCGCGACGGCGTCCTCGATCATCTTCTGCGCCTCGGCCACGATGGGCTCATCCTCGGGGATCAGGCCCGGCAGCGGGGCGCGCACGCCGCCCAGCTCCAGACCGTACATGCGGCGCAGGATCTCCTTCATGACCGCGTACAGGTTGCCGTGGGCCTCGCACATCTTGTAGATGATGCGGTCCGCCTTGTACTGGATCTCGCGGGCAGCGGGGATGTCGCCCTTCTCGATCAGCTCGTTCATCTTGAGGAACAGCTCGGGCATGACGGCGTAGGTGCCGCCGATGCCGCCGTCCGCGCCCATGACACGGCCGGAGACGAACTGCTCATCGGGGCCGTTGAACACGGCGAAGCCGTCCGCACCGCGCGCCTGAATACCGGCATCCTTGAACATCTGGATGTCCTGGGTGGGCATCGAGGAGTTCTTGACCGCGATGACGTTGGGGTTCTTGAGCATCTCGTTCAGCAGGGGCATCGTCAGGGCGGTACCGGCCAGCTGCGGGATGTTGTAGATGATGAACTCGGTGTTGGGCGCGGCGGCGCTCATGGCGTTCCAGTAGTCCGCGATGGCGTAGTTGGGCAGGTGGAAGTAGATCGGCGGGATGGACGCGATGGCGTCAACGCCGCACTTTTCAGCATGGGCGGCCAGCTCGACGGAGTCCGCCGTGTTGTTGCAGGCGACGTGGGCAATAACGGTGATCTTGCCCTTGGCCTCGCTCATGACGGCCTCCAGCACGGCCTTGCGCTCATCCGGGTGCTGGTAGATGCACTCGCCGGAGGAGCCGCCGACGTAAACGCCCTTGACGCCCTTGGCGATCAGGTGGCGGGTCAGTGCCTTGACGCCCTCGGTGGAGATAGAGCCGTCCGGTGCGTAGCAGGCGTAAAATGCAGGAATAATGCCGCGATATTTGTTGATGTCTTTCATAGGTGAGATCTCCTTTTTATAAAAAATGAAATTATTCTTTGACGGGTATGATTTTGAGAACCTTATATTCAGTATAACAATTTGAAGTTTGAAGTATAGTAGAAAAAATGTTCAAAAATAAAAATATACGTCTAAAAAATGCGCGTTTTGTTTGCTTTTTGGAAAAGACTCTGCTACAATGTGCGTAGAATCCATATGGCTTACGAAAGAGGTGAACGTCTATGAATGCCATCTATTCCGATTACTCCCCCATTTTCTTGTATGTTGACAAATACAGGTTTTCTAAGAACTGGGGGTATCCCGGCTCAGCGGTCCCTTACTCGATGATTCGCTATGTTATTTCCGGGACGGCGGTCTTCTCTCTGGGGGATACATCGTATGATGTCGGGCCGGACGATGTCTTTTACATTCCGCAGGGAAGTGTATTGTCCTGCGCAGCCAAAGAGGAAATCGCGTTTATCAGTATCCGGTTTGTCGGCTCTGTCCAACTGGCAGACACAGATATGCTGTGCGCTTTGTGGAATGTTCCGTTCCTGCACAATTTTTCCGATATGCCGGAAATGTGGACCTACTTTGAGAGAGCCTACGCCAGCGCACTGACTAAAACCACCTTTAAATATTTGGAAATACGCGGTTACCTGAACTTGATTTGTGCACAGCTGGCTCGCGTTTCGCTGGATAACTTTGACAAGGATGAGACACTGGAAGAAGATCGCAAAAAGATGGAGGCGCGTTTTGATATTGAAAGCATCCGCCGCCGTGCCGTCAAATCCGCTACCCAGAAAAACGACCCGCGTATCACCATAATCCTAGACACCATCATCAGCCACCTAGAAAAAAACTATACAACCAAAGAGCTTTGCGATATGGCAGAAATCAGCGAGAGCACTCTGCGCCGTCTTTTTAAGGAACAGGCGGGGAAAACGCTGTATGAATTTATAAGGGAGACCAAGATGACCCACGCGGCCCGCAAATTGCTGGTGACCAACGAGCCGATATCTGCGATCGCCTACGAGTTGGGCTATGAAGCGCCAAGCTACTTTACCAAATGTTTTAAGGAAGTGTTCGGTGTGACACCGCAGGAGTACCGCCGGACTTCCCGGGAAGCATGACCTAAATTTGTAAGTTATGCACAAAGTTTGACCGAATATTTTTAAGTAGAAAAATAATACGCTCAAATTTTGAGCGTATTATTTTATTTTTACGCATTTTTTTGGCTGGTAAAGGAAAAGTGAAAACTGTATAATATAGGCACACGGTAAGTACAGAACTTACAAAAAAACGGAATCCTGACAGCATCTTTTTGCGCAAAAAGACAACCACCAAGAACACACAAGAACACACAAGAACACAACAGATTTGATCACAGGAGGTCAAACACATGAAAAAAGCACTTGCATCTCTGCTGGCCGCCGGTATGGCAGCGTCCCTGCTGGCCGGCTGCGGCGGCTCCTCTTCAACGGCGGCCAGCACGGCCGACACCAGCACTGCTGCTTCCACGGAGGCTTCTTCCACGGCAGAGTCCGACGCGCCGCTGGAGGGCGAGATCACCTTCTGGCATTCCTTCACGCAGGGTGCCCGCATGGAGGCTGTCCAGAAGGCCGCCGATAAGTTTATGGAAGCCAACCCCGGCGTTAAGATCAACATCGAGACCTACTCTTGGGGCGACTTCAACACCAAGTGGAATGCCGGCCTGACAACAGGCGACCTGCCCGATATGAGCACGGCTCAGGGTACCGGTGAAGTCGTTGAGATGATGAACGCTGATGTCCTGACCCCGATAGATGATATGGTTGACGACATTGGCCGAGACCGCTTCTCTGCTAACGCGCTGGCCGATATGACCAGCGATGGCGCCACCTACGGTGTGCCGTATTACTCCCACGCACAGGTCATGTGGTACCGCACCGACCTGCTGGAAGCAGCCGGGCTGGAAGTCCCCAAGACTTGGGACGAGTTCTATGATGCCGCAGTGACCCTGACCAAAGACGGCCAGTATGGCGCAGCATTCTCCTGCAGCCCCAACGATCTGCTGAGCACCCGCTACCTGAACTATTACGTTGTCAGTGCCGGCAGCAGCCTGCTGAATGATGACCTGACCGCCAACCTGACCAGCAAGGAAGCCATCGACGGCATCAACTTCTGGCTGAAAGTCTACAAGAACTGCTCTCCCGCCGAGACCATCAACTACACGGTCAACGATCACGCTACGCTGTTCTATCAGGGCAAGACTGCCTTTGACTTCAACTCCGGCTTCATGATCGGCGGTGTGCAGAACAACACCCCGGAGATCGCCCAGTATGTCCGCTGCGCTCCGCTGCCCCGCATAACCGACAGCGACCCCATCTACAGCGCCGAAGCCTCCCACATTCCTCTGGTCGTCTGGAAGAACGCCAAGCACCCCGAAATCTGCAAGGCCTTTATCGAGTACCTGTATGATACGGATAACTACGTTGAATTCATTCACTCCGTCCCCGTTGGCATGCTGCCCTCTTTGAAAGACATCGCCACCAACTCCGATTACCTGAACAACGACACCATCAAGGAATACTCCGACTGCGTGGATGTGATCCAGACTGCCGTTGATGAAGGCCATGCCATCGGCTTTGAGCACGGCCCCAGCGCACAGGCCAGCTACCTGACCTCTCAGGGTGTTATCGAGGAAATGTTCCAAGATATCATCACCAACGGCACCGATGTGGAAACGGCTGCCAAAGCTGCGGAGGATAAACTCAACGACATCTTTGATACGATGATCAGCTGATAGCTTCACGTTAGGCGGGGAGGACCCACCCTCCCCGCTTTCTTTGTGGCAAAAATGACCGGGAGGATACTATATTGAAAGAAATTACGCGCACTCCACAATCCAGACCGGCGAAAAAGGACCGTAACCTTACGCGCTGGCTGTTTGTGGCCCCTGCCATGCTGGTTGTTCTCTGTCTGCTGGTATACCCGCTGTGCTCGACCTTGCTGTACAGCGTTACCAACAAGACCTTGATAAAGTCAACATACGCACTCAAAGGGATCGACAACTACATAAAAATCTTTACGGATCCTGCATTCGGCAAGGCGTTCCTAACGACGCTGGTCTGGACTTTCTTCAGTCTCACCGGTCAGATTCTGATCGGTTTCTCTGCCGCACTGGCTCTGAACCGCATCAGCAATCCCATAGCACGCCCCATCTACCGCATATGTATGATCATCCCTTGGGCGTTTCCCTCCATTGCTATCGCACTGGTATGGAAATGGATGCTCAACGGCATTCAGGGTTATATCCCCACTATGCTGATGAAGCTGGGCTTGTCCGATGGGATGCTGCAATTCCTGAGCGACCCTAAACTGGTGCTGCCCACGCTGGTGTTCATTAACATCTGGTTCGGTGCCCCCATGATCATGGTCAATGTCTACGCTGCTTTGCAGACCGTGCCGCAGGATCAGTACGAAGCCGCCTTGATCGATGGTGCAAGTTCCTGGCAGTCCTTTATCCACATTACCGTACCGCACATCAAAGTCGTTGTCGGCCTGCTGGTCGTGCTGCGCACCATCTGGGTGTTCAACAACTTCGATATCATTTTCATGACCACTGCCGGTGGTCCGGCCAGTATGACAACCACGATGCCGTTGTACATCTATGACCTTGGTTGGACGAACAAGCTTGTTGGCCGCGCATCTGCAGCATCGATCATTCTGCTTGCATTCCTTATTGCGGTTTGCCTTATCTATTTTGCAGTTATCACACATTGGGAAAAGGAGGATCAGGCATGAAAAAAGGAAGACGCTTTGGCGATATAGTTTCCAATGTCTATTTGATCCTTCTGTCAATCGTGGCTGTGTTCCCACTGCTGTGGCTGCTGGTTTCTGCCTTTAAAAGCAGCAGCGAGATGCTGAACAACCCCACAAAGATCTGGCCTATCCAATGGACACTGGCAAATTTTAAAACGGTCCTGTTCACCCTGAAATTCACCGTCAATATTCGCAACAGCCTTATCATTGCGGGCAGCACCACGGTGGTAGCCATCATCATTTCCTCGCTGGCAGCCTACGGTGTAGTCCGTTTCTTCCCAAAGCTGGGCAATGTAATGACCAAGATCTTGGTCACTACCTATATGTTCCCCTCCATCATGCTGGTCATCCCGTATGCCATGGTCATGGCCAAGCTGAACCTGACCAATACCCGTATCGGCCTGATGCTGGTTTACCTTTCATTCAGCGTTCCTTACGCCGTGTGGATGCTGGTCGGCTTCTTCAAGACTGTACCCATCGGTATTGAGGAAGCAGCCCGCATTGATGGCGCCAACAAGCTGCAGGTCTTTGTCCGGATCGTGCTGCCGCTGGTTTCTCCCGGCATCGTTGCCACTGCGATCTATGTTTTTATCAATGCATGGAATGAATACCTCTACTCCATGATTTTGATGAGCAGCTCCGACAAAACTACGATCTCAGTTGCCGTTAAGACCTTGGAGGGTGCCGATATCCTGAACTGGGGCTCCCTGATGGCTGCCTGCGCTATCGTGGTCGTTCCCTCCATCATCTTCTTCTGCTTTATCCAAAATAAGATGGCCGGCGGCCTGTCCGACGGCGCTGTCAAGTAAAAACAACACAAGTATAAAAGGAGTTTTACAGTATGAAAACCGTAGGTTATGCAATCGTAGGTACAGGCTACTTTGGCGCTGAACTGGGACGCATCATGAAAACTAAAGAGGGGGCAAAGATCGTTGCCGTCTATGATCCCGAAAACGGCGCTGCCATCGCCGCCGAACTTGGCTGCGACAATGAGCCCAGTCTGGAAAGCATCTGCGCCCGTCCGGATGTGGACGCCGTTATCGTGGCAACCCCCAACTATCTGCACAAGGAACCGGTGCTGGAAGCTGCCCGCAATCATAAGAACGTTTTCTGTGAGAAGCCCATTGCCCTTTCTTATGCAGACTGCGATGAGATGGTCAACACCTGCAAGGAAAATAATGTGGTCTTTATGGCTGGTCACGTCATGAACTTCTTCCACGGCGTCCGCCTTGCCAAAAAGTTCATTCAGGAAGGCCGCATCGGCAAGGTGCTGTATGCCCACTCCGCCCGTAACGGCTGGGAGGAGCCGCAGCCCTCTATCAGCTGGAAGAAGATCCGCTCCAAGTCCGGCGGCCATCTGTATCACCACATCCATGAGCTGGACTGCATCCAGTTCATCATGGGACCCGCAACCCGTGTTACCATGACCGGCGGCAATGTTGCCCACTCCGGCCCTGAGTTTGGCGATGAGGACGATATGCTGTTCCTGAATCTGGAGTTCGGCAACAACACCTACGCCATCGTCGAGTATGGTTCTGCCTTCCACTGGCCTGAGCATTACGTCCTGATTCAGGGCACCAAGGGCGCCATTCGCATCGATATGTGCAATGTCGGCATGACGGTCAAGCTGGCCGATGGTACCGAAGAGCATTACTGCGTCCACGCGAACAAGGAAATCGATGATGACCGTACCCGCATCTACCACAGCACCGAGATGGATGGCGCTATCCAGTACGGCCATCCCGGCAAAAAGCCGCCGATGTGGCTGAACAGCATCATGAACGCAGAGATGGAGTTCTTCAATGGTGTGATGCACGGCGATCCCATCCCGGATGAGTTCAAGCCGCTGATGACCGGTGAAGCTGCCCGTGCAGCTATCGCCACCGCAGACGCAGCTACACTTTCTCTGCGCGAGAACCGCAAGGTCAGCGTTGAAGAAGTTATGAAATAAGCTTCGCGGATTTTCCCCCCCCCAATAACCCCAAAACGATAAAAAGACTGCGCCCGGGCGGTTGAAATTTTCAACCGCCCGGGCGCTTTTTGTGGATGAATTTTGCGGAGTTGGCAGGTCAATATAGGAACGGTCAGTGTAGTCAGCTTGCTTTGACGAGTACCAGCACGCTGTTCTGCGGTACGACAATTTGTTCTTGTTTTGTGGGAATGGGCGGGTTCTTGTACTGGCGCAGGGCTTTTTGGATTTGCTGCTTGACTTCGAGCAGGGCAGCATCCAATGTAGGGGTCTGCACTTCAATTTTTGGAAAGTCAGGAACATGGGCGGTGCAGCCGTCCGGGGATAAGGTGCAGAGTACAGGATATCCCGAACAAACTGTCCATCTCAGGGCGTTTGTTGTAACCTTATACTATCGCAGGTTCAGGCGGGAAAGGCAATAGAAATTCTTACACAAAAACAGCAATAATTGTATGTCTTGCGCAAAATGTGTGCGCTTTTCATAAACGGAAAAATTTGCAGGTTCCTCATAAAATCGGACATGGGAGAAAGCGCGCAACTGCGCTATGATAAGAGAAACCCACTGCCATGAAAAGCCCGATTTTTAAAGAGAGGATGAAAAACCATGAGAAAAGCAAAGCGCAGATGCCAACAGCTGGTTGCAGCGGCAATGTGCGTCGGTATGCTGGCCGGTATGGTCCCCACACAGGTCTTTGCCGAGGAAGCACAGCCGGCTGCAGCAATCGCGCAGCAGGAGCAGGCCCCTGCACCGTCCGCCAACGAGACGGAAACCCCTGCCCCGACTGAGGAACCGGCGGCCGAGCAGACCCCTGCCCCGACTGAGGAACCGGCGGCTAAGCAGACCCCCGCCCCGGCTG
>OHVN01000234.1_pt1 | contig 23809 bp, 14 predicted proteins | sample 1579481 | NCBI WGS metagenome assembly OHVN01 (sample SAMEA3882532, study PRJEB24775) | human gut metagenome | biome: human-associated habitat; feature: intestine environment; material: feces | place: Netherlands | collected 2009/2010 | reverse complement strand
GTGTCGACGGTTCGAATCCGCCCGGGGGCACCAGAAGATTATGACGGCGTCGCGAGAGCGGCGCCGTTTCTGGTTTGTGGGGACCGCCGGCAGGATTCGAGCCGTCGGCACCCGCGTCACCAATTTCCCCGCGGGGGGAGTTTTCGAATCCGCCCGGGGGCACCAGAGGAATATCGAGCCCGGTACCGTTACGGTGCCGGGCTCTTTTGGTTTAAGGCATGCCGTAGTATTCGCTGCTTCAGATAAAGAAAGCGCCCGCTTGCTGGGGGAGCAAGCGGGCGCCTGTGAGCGAATATGTTTGCGGCGAGAGCCGTGATGAGCGGTGGGGTGGCGACTAGTTGGTCGTACCGGAATCGTCGCCCGTGCTCGTGCCCGAGCCCGAGCCCGAACCAGAAAGTGCGACCGTCAGCGTAATCGTGCTGTCGGTGGACTGCTTGCCAGTGGGGGAGACGCCCGTAACGGTGGCATCCTCGTTACCGCTCACGGGATTGCCGTTCTGGTCACAGAAGCCGATGTTATAGAAACCGGCGTTGTTGAGCGCGGTGACGGCGGCAGAGATGCTCTTGCCGTACAGGTTGCCCGGAACGCTGGCCTTGCCGGACTTCTTGGCAATGACGACGGTAATCGTGGCACCGGGCTTCTGCTTGCCGCTGGGGTTCCAGCTGATCACGGTGCCCTCGGTAACCGAGTCGTTCTCCTGGTAGCTCACGTCGACGCCAAAGCCTGCCATATCGAGGGCGTTGCGCGCCTGGGCCTCGGTCATGTCGGTCAGATCGGGGACGGACGTGGTATCCGGGCCGCTCGAGACCTTGTACGAGATGGTCGTGCCCTTCGCGACTTCCTTACCGGCTTCGGTGCCCTGCTCAAAGACCTGGCCCTCATCAGCCTCGTTGGCCTCCTCGGAGGCGTTGCCCTTCAGGCCAACGCTTGCCAGTGCGGCTTCTGCCTGGTCCTTGGTCAGGCCGACAAGTTTGGGAACCTCAACCTTTTCGGAGGGCTTGGGGCCCTTGGAGATTACCAGGTTCACCTTGGTGCCCTTGGTCTTCTTGGTGTTGCCGTTGGGCGTCTGCTCGGCGACCTTGCCCTCGTCGACATCGTCGTTGTAGCTTTGGTCGATGGTGCCGACCTCGAGGCCAGCTTCCTTGATCAGCTCGACGGCAGTCTGCTGGTCCTTGCCCAGCACATCGGGCACGGTGACCTGCTCGCCGCCAAAGAGTCCTGTGGCAAAGGCCACCACGATGCCGATGACGGCAACGGCTGCCACCACGGCGGCGATGATCTTGTTCTTGTTGGATTTGGGCTTTTCGACCTCGTAGGAGCCGGTGGAGCCCGAAACCGAGCTACGGGCGGTATTTTGGCCGCTCACGCCCGAGACGGGACGCACCATGGCGCGCGTCTGATCGGAAAGCTCGCGAGTCTTGGTGGCGCCCAGCTCACCGGGGGCACCGATGATGCGCGTGGGCTCCGAGACGTTGACGGCACGGCCCGACAGGTAGCTGTTGAGCACCTGACGCAGCTCGTCGGCGGTCTGGAAGCGGTTTGCCGGGTCCTTCTCCATGCACTTGAGGATGATGCGCTCAAGGTCGGCGTCGACACCGGAGTTGATCTGGCTCGGCGGAATAGGCAGCTCGTTGACCTGCTTGAGTGCGACCGAGATAGCGTCGTCACCGTCAAAGGGGACGCGGCCGGTGGCGCACTCGTACATCACGACGCCCAGCGAGTAGATATCCGAGGTGGGGCCGAGGTCCTGACCGCGGGTCTGCTCGGGGCTGACGTAGTGGGCGGTTCCCAGCACGTTGTTGTCTTGCGTGAGGTGGCTGTTCTTGGCGCGCGCGATGCCAAAGTCCATCACCTTGATGTTGCCGTCGGGCAGCACCATGATGTTCTGCGGCTTAATGTCGCGGTGGATGATCTCGTGCTTGTGGGCGACCGAAAGCGCAGAGCTGATCTGCGAGCCGATCTGGGCGACCTTCTTGGGGTCGAGGGCGCCGTGGCTCTTGATGCCGCTCTTAAGGTCGGTGCCGCGCAGGTACTCCATGACGATGTAATAGGTGTCGCCGTCCTTGCCCCAATCGTAGACGCCCACGATATAGGGGGAGGAGAGACCGGCTGCTGCCTGGGCCTCCTGCTTAAAGCGTGCGGCGAAGGTTGCGTCGCCAGCATACTGCGGCAGCATGATCTTGACGGCTACCGTGCGGTCGAGAACCTGGTCCTGTGCACGGTAGACGGTCGCCATGCCGCCTGTTCCCACCTTATCCTTGAGGAGGTATCTTCCCCCGAGGACCCTCTGTTCCATTCCTGCTCCTAACATAACTATTCGCTCAACGATGTGTGTAGTACCTACGATGTGGCCGCTGGGGCCGTGTGGCGCGTTGCCGCTAACCCTTAGGCCGCGGCGCGCCTCGGGTGTCCGATTCGATCATGGGCATCACGCTCCCTGTGCGGCAAGCGCCGCGGTCAGGACGATACCGGCGATCTTGGCGGCCTTGACGTCATGCTTGTCGAAATCCTCCAAGGCCACCGAGATGGCGACCGTGGGTGAATCGTAAGGTGCAAAGCCAACGAACATCGAGTTGACGTTGGTGCCGCCGATCTCGGCCGAGCCGGTCTTGCCGGCGACCTTGACGCCGGGGATTTGGGCATCGGTGCCGGTGCCGGACTGGACGACGGCAAGCATGGCCTGCTTGACCTGGTCGGCCGTGGCGGAGCTGACGGCCTGACCAAGCGAGCGGGACTGCGTGGTCTTGACCACGGTTCCGTCCGGGGCGAGTACCTGGGCTACAAAGTACGGGTCCATGACCACGCCGCTGTTAGCGATGGCGGCGGCAATCACGGCGTTTTGCATGACGGTGGTCTGCGGGCCGGGCGTGTGGTCCATGCCGACAGGCTGGCCGGCGCCGGCCCAGGCGGTCTCCCACTCGGTCATGAGCGACGGGTCGGCCATGATGGAGGCCGCGGAGGTCAGGTCCTGGCCGAGCTTTTGGCCGTAGCCAAAGGCGTTGGCAAACTGTACGAGCGTGTTTGCGCCAACTTCGTTTGCCACCTGGCCAAAGACGACGTTGGAGGACACGGCAAAGGCCTGCTGCAGGCTGATGGTGCCGTAGCTCTCGTTGGCATAGTTGGTGACCGGTGCGTTGCCGATGTCCATGGAGCCGGGCGCCTGGTAGGTGCTGGTCAGGCTGGCGGTACCGGTCTCGAGTGCCGCGGAAAGCGTAACGACCTTAAACGTGGAGCCCGGCGTGTACAGCGCGTCCATGGCGCGATTGTACATGGAGCCGTCCTCGCCGCCGCCCGTCTGCAGCAGGGCATCGATGTTGGTGTTGTCGTAGGTGGGCGAGCTGGCACATGCGAGCACCGCGCCGGTACGCGGGTCGATGACCACTACAGCGCCCTTAAAGCCCTTGAGTGCCTGCTCGGCCGCCGTCTGGATACGCGAGTCGATGGTGAGCTTGGCGGTGTTGCCCGGCTGGGTCTGGCCCGCGAGCGACGCGATGGCATTGTTCCAGCTGGAGTAGTCCTTAGAACCGGTGAGCGTGTCGTTCATGACGCTCTCGATGGCGGTGGTGCCATACTGCTGGCTCACGTAGCCAACCACGTGCGCTGCCAGGTTACCGTTGGGGTAGGAGCGTACGTAGGTGCCGTCCTCCTGCTGCAGCGACTCGGCCAGCGTCACGCCGTCGGACGTGATGATGGAGCCGCGCTGGATGTACTTGGAGCGGGCGATGGTGTGGTTGTTGGTCGGCATGTCCTGATAGTCCTTGGCCTTAATGACCTGGACATAGGTGAGGTTGCCGATAAGGATGGCGAACAGCGCCGTAAAGGCGAGCACCGCACGGGTTAGACGGTTGGCGAGCGCAACGCGGCCGAGCACACCGGATTCAGGCGTGTCGAGCAGGCGACGGCGCATGCGCGAGCCGACGGAATGGCTGCCGCTGCCGTAGGAAGACGAGGTGGCAAAGCGCGTGCCCGTCGGGGCGGCGGCAGATGCGACCTGATCATCGGTGATGGCGGCCATGGTGCCGGTGCCGGTAAGCTCGGCCTCGCGTCCGGTCGCCTCGTCACCGGCGCGCAGCAGGAGCGCGACGATGATAAAGCTCGCCAGCAGAGAGGAGCCGCCCTGGCTCATAAAGGGCAGGGTGACGCCGGTCAGCGGGATCAGGCGGGTTACGCCGCCAACGATCAAGAAGGCCTGGAAGCTGATGGCGGCCGTAAGGCCTGTGGCACTAAAGGCGGCGAGGTCGGATTTAGCGCGGGCAGCCGTGGTGAGGCCACGCACGGCAAAGAGCATAAACAGGATGAGCACGGCGCCGCCGCCCAAAAGGCCCATCTCCTCGCCGATAGCCGAGAAGATAAAGTCGGACTCGACGACAGGGATGTTGTTGGCCATGCCGTTGCCGATGCCAACACCGACCAGACCGCCATCGGCAAGCGAGAAGAGCGACTGGACGATCTGGTAGCCCTGGCCCTGGGCGTCCTTAAACGGATCGAGCCAAACCTGGAAACGCACCTGAACGTGAGACAGGAACTTGTAGGCGCCCACGGCTCCAACGGCTAAGAGCGCAAGGCCGATAACGACATACGAAAAGCGCCCCGTGGCAACGTAGAGCATCAGCAAGAAGATGGTGTAGAACAGCACGGCCGAACCCAGGTCGCGTTCGAAGACGACGACGAGCAGGCACACACCCCACACGGCAAACAGCGGCAGCAGCAGTCGCAGGCGAGGGATCTTAAAGCCCAGAATCTTGCGGTTGGAGATGGAGAGCAGCTCGCGGTTCTCGGCCAGGTAGCCGGCCAGGAACAGGACGATAAAGACCTTGGCGAACTCGCCGGGCTGGATGGTAAAGCCCGCGATGCGAATCCACAGCTTGGAGCCCGAGATCGTGGTGCCGATAAAGATAGGCAGCATCAGCAGAATGATGCCGATGATGCCAAAGGTGTACTTGTAGCGCATGACCACGTCGAGGTTTTTGACCAGTGCAAGCGTTCCCACCATGAGCGCCACCGAGACAAACAGGATGATGAGCTGTGAGATGGCGAGAGCGGGGGCGAGACGCGTCACGAACGTGATGCCGATGCCCGAAAGTATAAATACGATGGGCAGGATGGCGGGGTCGGCACCGGGCGCCAAGATGCGCACGGCAATGTGGGCCGCGGCAAAGGCGGCAAAGAGGCCGATCGGTACGGCGAGCGTCTCAAAGGAGATGGCAGCGCCCGCGGTGAGGACGTACATCGCATACAGCAGGATGACGGGGAACGCCGAGGCGATGAGCAAGAGCAGCTCGGTGTTGCGGCGACTCATAAGCGGCACTCCCTTTCTAATTCTTATCGGAGGCTTCGGCCTCGGCGGACTGTTCGGCGGTTTTCTCGGAATCTGATTCGGAGGTCGATCCCTGATTGGTGTTGTCGCGAATCGTTTGCGCGTCGATCACCTGGCGGGTCTGCTCCTCGTCGATCTGGTGGCGGTACTTGGATATCGTGTCCTGCGCATCGTCGACACTTGTTTGCGGAATGCCCGCCTTGAGGCGGTTTTGCGTGTCTTCGGGCAGGTCGGACAGCTTGATGCTGGTTTCGCTTTCGAGCCAGTGGAGCTTGAGTCCGAGTGGCTTGCCGGGCAGGCCGCGCCAGACGGCGACATTGCCCTGGTAGGTACCCAGGTAGTACGAGCCGGTGACACCCGTGTAGGCCCAGATGCCAGCTGCCAGCACAAAGACGAGGGCCAGGATGGCGGCGATAGTAACGTTGCGGCGACGCACGCGTTGCGCCTCGCGCATAACGCCATCGTCAACCAGGTCAACGACTACTACGGTTACGTTGTCGTGGCCGCCGGCGGCAAGCGCCGCGTCCACTAGGTTGTCGACGCAGATTTGCGCGGTTGAGGACTGCGTGGCGATGTTCTCGATATCGCTATCGGGAATCATGCTCGAAAGGCCGTCGGAGCACAGGATCAGGCGGTCGCCTTCCTCGATATGCAGAGTGAAGTGGTCGGCATACATGGCGGGGTCTGAGCCCAGCGCACGGGTGATGACCGAACGGTTGGGGTGGACGCGAGCCTCGTCTGCCGTGATCTCGCCGGCGTCCACGAGCTCCTCCACGTAGGAGTGGTCGCGGGTCACGCGGATGAGCGTGCCCTCGTGGAGCAGGTAGGCGCGAGAGTCACCCACGTGGGCGATGGCGAGCGTGTCGTTTTCGATATAGGCGCAAGTGGCTGTGCAGCCCATGCCGGGCTTGCCCAGGCCATTCAAGGCAGCCTCGATTACGGCGGCGTTGGCGGCCTCGACGGCTGCCGCCAGGCGTGCGGCGTCGGCAGACTGAGGAGCTGTCTTGGCAATGGTCTCGACAGCGATAGAGGAGGCTACCTCGCCGGCGGCGTGACCGCCCATGCCGTCGCATACGCAAAAGAGCGGCGACTGCACCAGGTAGGAATCCTCATTGTGCGGGCGCACACAGCCAACGTCGGAGCGGGCGCCCCACATGAGTTGCGTGGTGGTGCCGGCATCATAGGTCGAGTCGGTCTCGATGCGCTCCTCGGTCAGGGGTTCAAAGCTCATGGTCGAGCCGGGGTCTTTGAGCTTGGCCTCAATGGCGGCAACGTCGATTTCGGCTGTGTCACCGGGAGAGACGGTGTCGGTCTCGGCGTTTGATTCGGAATCGCCGGTGTCCGGGGAGTCGGGCTCCTCGGAAACGCGGGCGGTCGACTCGTCATCTTGCGGGCTGACGTCTATAGGCTCGGGCGTCGCAAAGTGCGACGGCGCGGGCGTGCTTTGCGACTGGGCGGCGGGCTCGGCCACGGCATCGGACTCGCTTGCGGGCGCAGGCTGCGGGGTCTTGGGCGCAGGGCCGTCCTCGGGGGATGTCCCCGCCTCGGGCGCCGGCGTAGACGCGGGCGCAACCTCGGATGCCGGGGCTATGGGAAACGCCGGCGCGGCGGGCTCGGGTGCCGCAAACACCGCAGCGCTCTCGTTGATTGCCGCGGCGACGGGCTCTGCAAAGTGAGCCGGCGCCGGGGTTGCTTCGGGCGCTGTGGGCTGTTCCGCAGCATGTGCGCCGATGGGCGCCGCTACGGCATCCTCTTCGTCCTCGTTATCGGCGAGATCCGAAATATCATGCGTTACATGCGAAAGAGGCAGGGAGAACACGGTGTCCTCGGGTTCCACGGGTGCGGAGCCCGCCGGAGCGGCGTGGGCCGGCGCAGCTGTGGTGGCGGCCGGTGCCTCGGTCATAGTTGCGGACTTGTTCTCCTCGTCGATCATCGACGGTTCACCTTCATGACCACGTCGCCAATCTGGACTTCGTCGCCCTCACGCAGCGTTGCGGGCTCCACGAGCTGGCGGCCGTTGACGAGCGTGCCGTTAAGCGAGTTGAGGTCCTCGATGATGAGCGCCGGGCCCTGCAGCGAAAAGCGCGCATGCGAGGCCGAGACGAACGGTTCGTTGATGCAGATGTCCGAAGATGGCGAGCGACCGACGATGACGGGGCCGAGCATGTCTACGTGGATGCCGCGGATACCGCGCGGACCCTTGTCCACATCAATCGTCCAGATAGCCGAGTCGCGGCGCTGCCCGCGCACAAGTCCCACGCCGGTCTTCATGACGGCGAACAAGAAGATATAGAGCAGGGCGACCAGGACGATGCGGCCTGCAAAAAGGACGATATCGATGTTCATAAGCGACTATCCCCTAAATTCAAAGGTACTCAGGCCAAACGTCAGCAGATCGCCGTTGCGCAGCGGGCAGCGCGTAATGCGGCGGTTGTTGACGAGCGTGCCGTTGGTGGAATTGAGGTCCTCGATCGACCAATCCGAGCCCGTAAAGGTGAGCTGGGCGTGGCGGCGCGACACGTTGGGGTCGCGCAGGGCAATGTCGGAAACTGAGCGCTCGCGACCGATGGTCACCTGTGCGGAGGTGATGCTATGGCTCTCGCCGCTCACGACGTCGACGAGCTGGGCGAGCGGGCGCTGCGGGGCGCGAGTGCTCGCCATGTTGGAGGCGATGCCGGCTGCGGCGCCTAGGCCCACGGCGGCACCGGTCGCGGCGGCTCCGCCCATGCCGGCAAGCGCGTCGCGCGAGACGGTCTGCGGCACCGGGATGGGTGCGGCGGCGGGGTCGGGGACGCTAGGCGCGAAGGGGTCTGCCACGGCAAGCGGGTCGGGAGCGGCGGCGCGAGGCGTCGGCTGCTGCTGGGGCATGGCGGCGGGGCGCTGCTGCTGCGGGGCAGCAAACTGCTGCTGGCCGGCGCGCGGGGCGCTGGCGGCACGGCTTGCCGCGGAGTTGTTCTGGCCCAGGCCGTTTTGATAGGCGCGCTCTTCTTCGTACAGGCGGCCGAGCGTGGGGGCATCGACGTTCTCGGCAAAGACCGAGAACTTGCCGGCGCGCAGCTGCGGATCGATCATAAAGCGCACGAGGGGCTCGCCGACAAAGACATAGCGTCGCTTTTCGGCCTGCGCCTTCACAAACTCGCGGACCTCGCGCGAAAGCTCGGGGTAGAACGGGGCGAGCATGGGATCGTCGTCGGCGGCGATAAGGATGGTATAGAGTGCCGGCGCCGTGTTGACGCCGTTGATCACCAGAGTCTGATCCTCCATGTCGCGAGCGGCCTGCTTGGCAAGCTTCTTAAAGGAGAACGGGGCACGGGTGGCACCGAAGATGCCGGCCACGTGGTCCTCGAAGATGTTCAGGAAGTTCACGAAAGATCACTCTCCGTATAGGTTCTTTGGTATCCGAGCAAATATAGGCATATCCCAACGATTATAGAGGATAGGGTTCCCGCAACCGCCGCCTTGGCGACGACCGCGGCTGCAAGGCCGGCAATTTCCATATGGTGTGCAAGACAGGACGCCGCTGCGCAGCCGATGCCGGTGACAGCGATGGCGGCGATTGCGGCAAGGTTTGAGCCCTGATCGGCACGCTTGGCATGGGCATTGAGCAGCGCAGATGACGTTGCGGCAGTTGCCGCGACCAGCACAAAGGCAGCCCAATGGAGCGGGTCTCCCAGCGCTGCGGCAACGTTACCGAGCCCCAGCACGCCTCCGGCTGAAAGCGCGACCGTGGCCAGACGGGCAAAAAGCGCGCCCATGCCCGTTGCCGCGGCGGCGCTTGCCGGACCGAGCCAAAATGACGCGACGCCGGCGGCGACCCCAGCTGCCAGGAAGGTATTGCCGGTCAGACAGCCAAGCGCGAGTGCACAGGTGAGCGCGGCGCTCGCGGCAGTCTCGGTGCGACCCCAGGCGATCCACCAACCGGACATGGCGGCGGCAAAGATCACCGCGACGGGCAGCATCGACAGGATGCCCTGTGCCTGCATGGTGGCGTTGGCCATGAGCACCAAAAAGCCCACAGCCGAGATGGCCGAGCCAATCTGGGGGGCCAGGCCAGCCGCCGCTCCGATCGCGATGGCCGCAATGACCAGGCCGGGAAGCGCCGCGACCCCGGCCGTTTGCATCAGCAAAAAGCTAAAGGTGCCGCACGTTAGCGCCGAGATAGTGCGCATGGTGTAGTCGCGCGCATGGCTCCAGCGCGTGCCCGCCCAGCCGAGTGCGGGGTCGACCTCGATGGCGTCGTCCTCGTAGTGCGACGGCTCGATATCGTCGAGCTTCTGCTCGTCATCCGAAAGCTCGCCAACCATTTGCTCCAGGCTGCGACGGCCCTCGCGCACGCTGCCCAGACCGGCAAGGAGCTGGTCGCAAAATGCCTCGATGCTGTTGGGGCGGTCCTGCGGCATGGGGGAGAGCGCGCTCATGAGCGCGGCCTCGGCTCCCGGGGGAAAGTGTGGTATCAGCTCGCTGGGATAGGTGGCGCCGCCGATGATGCGGTCGAGCGAGTCGGCGGGCGTGGCCGCCATAAAGGGAGCGCTGCCGCACAGGCCCTCGTAGATAACGCAGGCAAGGGCGAAGACATCGGCGCGTTCGTCGACCGTGCCGGTCTCGATATCGAGCTGCTCGGGCGGCATGTAGCCGATGGTGCCGCCGCGCGAGCCGCCAAAGCCACCGGCGGACGACAGTCGCGCCATGCCAAAGTCGGTGAGCTTTACATTGCCCGAGTGGTCGATGAGCACGTTGGCGGGCTTAATGTCCAGGTGGAGTACGCCATTACTATGGGCGAAGGTGAGCGCCTGGCCCAGGGCATCGGCAATGGCCGCGGCCTCGTCAAAGGTAAGTGAGTGGCCGTCCACGCGGTGCAAAAACTCGGCCAGCGACATGCCATCGACATATTCCATAACCAGGTAGGCATAGGCTGTGTCGTGCGTAAAGTCGATGACCTGCACGATGTTGGGATGTTGAAGCATGGCGGCAGTGTGCGCCTCGCGCAGGACATCCATGATGTCGCTGGCGGGCATGCCGGCACCGTTGATAAGGGGGATGCGCTTAATGGCGACGCGGCGGCGCAGGTGCGTGTCGCGGCAGATCTCGATGGAGCCAAAACCGCCGGTCGCAAGTGTCTCGAGCGGCTGGTACCGCTTGAGCAGCTCGCGAGAGCTGGTGCCCTCCAAAGGAACGTCCGGCGAGAACCGGGCGGTATGTTGCGAGAAAAGCGGCATGGCCAACCCTCGTGCGTTTAAAGTTCGTTTGCGAGCGGCAGGCGCGGGGCCAAGTCGTTCGCGGTGGCATAGATGCTGCTAGTGTAGCACGCTCGGGTGCATGGGGAGGATGGCGGGATGCGAGGCTGCCTGTCTGGCTTGGCCTTAGCGCTTCTTCTTGTTCTTCTTCTGCTTGCGCTTGGTCTCCTGGGGCTTGTCGCCCTGTTTGGCTTCGGCGGCGGCCTTTTCTGCCTTCATCTTCTTGCGTTTGGTCTCGATGCGGAGTTTTTTGTTGATGCGTGCCTTAAGGAAGGTGCCAAACTGCTCGGCATCGCCGCGAACAAAGGTGTCCTTAGGGATTGTCACGCCCTGGTCGGCGAACATGGCCACAAAGATGCGCTCGCCGTCGAGCACGTGGTCGAGCTTTTCAAACGGGAAGAACTGCGACTTGCCGCTCTTGCCCCAAACCATCAGGCCGTCCTCGTTGGCGGCGACGCGGCGATAGCGGCCACCCATGGACTCGTCGGCCTCGACGGCGTCGATAAAGTCGCGGGCGAGGGTGTGGTGCAGGTTTTTGCTCCACCAGGCCAAAAAGGCGCCGAATACGATCAGGACGACGCCAAACTTGATCCAGCTGCCGCCGGCCACCAGCATGCCGATGCCGATGAGTGCGGCAATCGCGGCGGCGACATACAGCGAGCCGCGACGCCTGGGCGAGGCGACCAGGCGGGCGAAGTCGGTGACCAGGTCGTTTTCGTACTGGTACTCGTTGAGGTACAGGATGCCGTCGTCGGCTGCGGACTGCTCCTCGAGCGCGACCTCGACCTGGTCGGCTGCTTCGGAGGGAACGAGGTTGCTCTCTGCGTCTGCCATGCTCTTTGGACTCCTATCGCGGCGGGCTCGCCGTACGGGTTATTATGGAATGCAGTATGCCGTGCGACCGCATGGCCGCCGCGGCAACAAGACTCAGTATACCCGGGGGAGCACCCATGGAATCGTTGTACCGAAAGTATCGCCCGCTCACCTTCGACTCCGTGGTGGGCCAGCAGCATATCGTCTCGACGCTCGAGCACGCCATCACCGAGGGGCGCCTGTCCCACGCCTACCTGTTCTGCGGACCGCGCGGCACGGGCAAGACCACCATGGCGCGCATTCTGGCCAAGGCACTGCTGTGCCGCAATGCCGAGGCGGCGCGCGCCGAGGGTGCAAGCGGCTGCATGCCCGACGGTACTTGCGAGGAGTGCGAGCTCATTGCCGAGGGCAACCACCCGGATGTCTACGAGCTCGATGCCGCAAGCCGTACCGGCGTGGACAACGTGCGCGAGGAGATCATCAACTCCGTCAACTTTGCCCCGGTGCGCGGCAAGTACAAGATTTATATCATCGACGAGGTCCACATGCTCACGACGGCGGCGTTCAACGCGCTGCTCAAGACGCTTGAGGAGCCGCCGGCACACGTGATCTTTGTGCTGTGCACCACCGACCCGCAAAAGATTCTGGAGACCATCCTCTCGCGCTGCCAGCGCTTCGATTTCCACCGCATCGGCAACGAGGATATCGAGCATCGCCTGTCCTACGTGTGCGAGCAGGAGGGCTTCGATTACGACGACGAGGCGCTCGCCATCGTGGCGCGCCATGCCAAGGGCGGCATGCGCGACGCGCTCTCCACGCTGGAGCAGCTGAGCGTCTTTGGCAACGGTTCTGTGCATGCGGACGACGCCCGCTCGCTTTTGGGCGAGGTTTCGGACCAGATCCTGGGCGAGTTTTCCCGCGCCATTGCCGATCGCGATGTTGCCGAGCTCTATGGACTGATCCGTGCGCAGGTCGAGGAAGGAAACGACCTGCTGGAGCTGACGCGCGACCTGGTGGCGCATGTGCGTGACGTGTACGTTGCCTGCGTTGCCGGTGCCCGTGCCGAGCTGTTTGAGGGCGGCTCCGAGCAGGCCGAGGCGCTTGCTGCCGAGGCCGCTGCCTTTGGCGAGCATCCTGCCGACCGCCTGGCTCGTGTGCTGACAGTGCTCGACGATGCCGCACTGGAGATGAGGGGCGCGAGCGACGTGCGCCTGGTGCTCGAGATTGCCTGCACGCGTCTGGCGCGTCCCGAGGCTGATTTAACGATTGAGGCATTGGCCGAGCGCGTGGCACGCCTGGAGGCCATGGTTGCCAACGCCGCCGTGCCGGCGAGCGTGGCTGCTGCTCAGGCCGCCGCGCCTGCAGCATCCGTACCCGCTGCTGCCCAACAGCCGACGCTCATTTCGGGCGCCCGTGCTGCCGCTCCGGCGGCATCCGCTGCCCCCGCTGCTACGTCCGCGCGCCAGGGCGGTATGCCTTGGGACCGTGGTGCTGCTGTTCCGGCTGCCCAGCCTGCGCCCAAGTTCGCGGCTCCTGCGTCGGCGCCTAAACCTGTAACGCCTGCACCTCAGCCCGTTGCGGATCCGGCTCCCGCGCCTGCTGCATCGACCGTCCCGGTGTCCAAGCCCAACAACGCCGCCCAGGTTGCCGCCGCCGGTGCTGCCGAGACGCCCGCGGTCGAGGATGCCGGAGAGCTGCAGCGCAAATGGGCCGAGGTTGTCGAGCGTGTCAAGGCGCGTCAGGCTTCCTACGCAGGGCTTTTGCTCAACGCCCGCGCCACGGCCGACGACGGCTCCAAGCTCACGGTCTCGTTCCCCGCGGGTTCGACTTTTGCCATTAAGATGCTCGGTCGCGCCGATACGCAGTCGGTGGTCCTGCCGACGGTCTGCGCGGTCTTCGGTCGTCGTACCGTCGACTATGTCCTGGATGGGGGTGGCACGCCGGCTCCTCAACATGAGGAGCATTCTCCATCTGCACGGGCTGCGGCATCTGCGGACCCGCAACCCGTGTCCTCGGCGGCCCCTGTATCCTCGAGCGCCAGCGCGCCGCAGCAGCAAGCGGTGCCGGTAGCGGCATCGACCCCGTCGGCGCCTAAGCCCGCGGCGCCCAAACCGGCTGCTCCGACACCCGCGCCCAAGCCCGTCTCGCCCGCGCCCAAGTCGTCTGACCTGGGCAAAGCCCCCTGGCTACGCTCCGACAACCCCGCCGGCGCTCCTGCCACGGGTAAGCTCCCGACCGAGCCCGCACCCCGTGCGCCCGAGCGCTCGGCTGCCCCCAAGGCTCAGCCTGTCGCGCAGTCCGCGCCGTGGGAATCTGAGCAGGTGCCCTACGACGACGCCATGGTCGGCGGCTTTGCCGGCGATGCGAGCGGGGACGATCTTCCTCCGTTCGACGTGCCGGGTGCGGCGTCCGCGCCCAAGTCCGCTGCAGCTGCCCCCAAAGAGGAGGACGCTCCTGCAGCTCCCTGGGAGTCCAACCCCGGCGCCGGCAGCCCCTTCGGCCATCAGGGCGCAGCCCCGAGCATCCCGCAGACCGAGGACGAGGCCAAAGCCCTCATCCGCAGCGTCTTCGGTCAGTCCACCATCTTCAAACCGGTGGAGTAGCTGTACGGGCGGGTATACTGCTCAAGAAGAGATCTCTTTGTCCGGGCGCATCTGTATTTCGGACATGTGCAACGTGGTGCCGCGTATATCGCATTCGAGCAGACAAGTGCGTGACGGTCGGCCTAGGATGCTGAGGTCGATACGATACGTCGCATGGCTGTCCGTGTATTCGACTTGCTCGGCGTTGACGGTTGCTCCGATTGTCGATAAAGAGCCCGGTTCGGCATCGACAATCTTGAAGTCCTTTATCTTGACCTTGAACTCTTGATAGAGGGACGGGCTGTTGTAGTAGACGGTTCGGGTTCCGTCGGTGCACTCATCGGTCGTCTCCCATTTGACGACGGGCTGGTCCGAGCTGGCTATCAGCAGTTCTGCTCCAAAAGCTATGGCATGGGTGATGACAACCAGCAATGCCCAGCCGACAAAGAGATAGAGAACCACATATGCAACGGGGTGTTTTGAGCGGATGTTTTGGAGCGCGTTGGGGGCATTCATGGGGCACCTCCAAATTACTATCTATGGCAATCAAATTATACCCTGCCGCCATGTGCGCCGCCTCGAGCAGCGGTTCGGCATTTAGCTATTTAGTGGCGCACATGAAATGCCGGATTCGGCTCTACTAGATTGAGTGTGCGATATTATGCAACCTTGCATAATTCGACCTTGCATAATCTTTGAGTGCGGTTTGTATTGGAGGACATGTATATCGACTGAGGTAACACGTCCGCCCCGCTCGCTTGCCCCGCGCCGTGGTACGATTTTTGAGTTTGAAAGTCCCGCCGTGCTCCGGCTGCCCTTGCAGCTTGTCGCGCGGCCGCACGTAAAGGAGCCATCATGGCCGGTATGAACATGCAGCAGATGATGAAGCAGGCTCGCAAGATGCAGGAGCAGCTTGCCGCCGCGCAGGAGAACCTCAAGTCCCAGACCGTCGACGCCTCTGCCGGCGGCGGCATGGTCAAGGTGACCGTTAACGGCGAGATGGAGCTCGTCAACCTCACTATTGACCCCGATGCCCTCGATCCCGAGGACGTCGATATGCTGCAGGACATGATCATGGCTGCCGTCAACGAGGCCGTCCGCGGCGTCAACGAGCTCGCCAACAAGCAGATGGGCGCCATCACCGGCGGCCTCAACATCCCGGGCATGCCGTTCTAAGACACGCATATATATGAGTGCAAATCACAGTCTGCAAAAACTGCTCGATGAGCTGGGTCGTCTGCCAGGCATTGGTCCCAAGTCGGCCCAGCGCATCGCCTATTACCTGCTCGAGGCCGACGCCGAGGAGGCGCGCCGCCTGGCCGAGGCCATTCTGGAGGTTAAGCAGGAGGTCCACTTTTGCAGCCGTTGCTTTAACTACGCCACGGCCGACGAGTGCTCCATCTGCCAGGACCCGATGCGCGATACCACTCGCATTTGCGTGGTGGGCGAGCCGCGCGACGTCCAGGCGATCGAGCGCACGGGCAGCTACCACGGCCTGTACCATGTGCTGGGCGGCGTGATTAGCCCCATGGACAAGATTGGCCCTGAGCAGCTGCACATCCGCGAGCTGCTGGCACGCTTGGGCCGCGAGGACATCCACGAGGTCATCATCGCCACCAACCCCAACATCGAGGGCGAGACCACGGCGAGCTACCTGGCCCGCACTATCAAGCCGTTGGGCGTCGAGGTGTCGCGTCTGGCAAGCGGCCTTCCCGTGGGCGGCGACCTGGAGTATGCCGACGAGCTTACGCTTGGGCGCGCCATCGAGGCCCGTCGCACGATTTAGGTGACGAGCTTGCTCCTGCCGTATGTTTTCCTCGCGACGCACGGGGTAGTCATAATTTCCCCGTGCGACTGTGAGTTTGTTGTGCAACAAAGATGCTTCGTATCCGCTTATCGCATGGATGCTTCCGCTCGCATCCTTAATTTGCCCATTCGTTGCGCAACCTTTTGGGTTCGCTGATACACTCAAATATGGATTTGAATGAATGCGCCGCTTCTGAGCGGCGTGTTTTTCTTGGAGGAGAACGCATGCGGCCCGGTGGCACTCAGACAAAGCGCGGCGCCGCGGTGCGCATACGACGCCGACTGGGCTTGGCGCCGCGGGCGTACGCACTGCTATCGTGCTCGCTGGTGCTGGTCATAGCTGGCGTTTCTGCCTATGGCATGACCGTGCCGTCCATGATGCAGGCGCATGCCGCACGCGAACCGCGTGTGGGGCATGAGGTCAAAAGTGATCTGGGTACCACGACTGGATATGCTTGGGCAAGTGTGGTCGCGCATATTGTGTTTGGCACCGACGATGCGGACGGCGCCGAGGCCCCGGACAACGAAGTCACGCTTGCCAATGGCAAAACCATCGTGCTCACCAACACCAAGATCATCGATCGATTGTCCAACAATAGCGTGGCGGCAACGGTGAATAAGGTCGAGCAGCAGAAGGAGCAGGACGCCCAGCAGTCCGGAAAGCCCGGTAGCTCGGATACTTCTGGCTCCGGCTCGGATTCATCGAGTTCGGGCGGCGGCTCTGGGTCGGGTTCCTCTACCGGAGGGCCTGGAAACGGCGGCTCGACGGGCGGCAACACTGACAACGATGCAAACTCCGGTGGCCTTTCCGCTGCTGAGGAAGAGAGCATTCACAGTTGGCTTGTGACCAAGTACAACATGCTCGACGGCTATGTTTCTCGTGCCAATGACGTGGTCTCGACCTATAACTCTACGGGAGATCCCAGACCGTGCGACAGCCTGGCGAATGACATGTTTGCCATCCGTGCTGAGTTCGGTCGACAAAGGTTCTCGACCGAATCTAAGTGGTATCAGCAGTATGCCAATCTGTGGGGCTGTTATACCAACCTATGTCAATGGGTCGGCCATTACGGCGATGATGACGTCGCGCTCGGTAACTTCAACAATAACGTGGCGGCGCTTGCCCTATGATGACCGATCTTGCATCCACCACACCACAATCGCTCGGTCGCGATCCCATGGTCGGCCTGCGCCTGGCGCGTGTCGACGGGTTTGAGCCGGCCATTGCGCTCGGTCAGGACGAACTGCCTGCCTATCTGCGTCGTTTTACGATGCTGTTTGCCGACGATGCCACCATGCGCCGTGGCGGTATCGGCCGCGTGACGCGTGCCGTCAACGCCCAAGGCGAGGCCGTGGCACTCAAGCAGCTCATCTTGCCAACGCGCGATGAGTTTGACGACGATGCCGCTCACGAGGCGCTGGTCGCCAAGTTCAAGGCGGCGTTTCGCGAGGAATACGAATGCCATCGCGCCCTTTCGGGCCTTAAGGGCTTTCCCCGCCTCTATGGCTGGGGCGAGGTCGACGGTGTGCCTGCAATTGTCATGGAATGGGTCGAGGGCGAGACGCTTGCCCGCTTGCGTTCGCGACTTGCCGTGGACGATGCCGGACGCCTGTCGCCGCTTGTGGCGGCGCGTCTGGGTCGCGACCTGTTCGATCTGCTCTGCCGTATGAGCCTGGTGGGCGAGGGCTTTGTCCATCGCGATATCTCGCCCGCTAATATTATGGTGCGCACGGCGCGTCTACCGCTTGACCGGCAGCTTGCCGAGGGCACCTTTGACCTGTGCCTGATCGACTTTGGCTCGTCGCTGGCGCTTGAGCCTGCGTCGGCCGTGGCCGGTACCGGCGGCAAGGCATCCTTTACCGAGCGCTATGCCACGCTGCGTCGCGCGACGGTTGCCTATGCCCCGCCCGAGATGCTCACCGACGATATTCCCGACCTGCGCGCTTTGCGTATGTCGCCGGCGATCGACGTCTATGCCGCGGCAAGCACGGTTTACGAGCTCATTGCCGGCGTCGCGCCATACGAAGCCGCGCCGAGCACTTCGGGCACCTCGGGTTCGCGCAAAAAGACGCGCGACATCGCGAGCCCCTACCGTCTCAAGATGGACACGCGGCCCGACTATCCCATTGGTGCCCATGCGCCCGGTTGTGATTTGACTCAGCTGCTTCGTCGTGAGCCCGATGTGGCGCTCGCCGCGGCCGAGCAGGCCCAGCAGCTAGGGCTTGAGCCGGATTCCGAAGAGCTACGCGATGCGCTGGCGTTTGTCGATGCCCAGCTGTTCGACGTGGTGATGGCCTGTCTGTCCAGCCATCAAAAAGATCGTCCCGAGCCGGCGGCGGTCGAGGCGGCGCTCTCGGCGTTTTGTGACCACTATGCGCAAAATGTCGGTCGTTCGCTCCGCGGCGAGCCGCTCACGCCGTGCCCCATGGATGCGTCTGGCCGCGCGGTGCGTCGCGCGCTGATGGTCGGCGCGACGGTCGTCTGTGGCGTGGTTTGGGCTGTGGTCGTGGTTTCGGCCGCGCTGCTGGCGTCGGGCGCTCGCGTGACGGCGACTTTGGGATCGCTCGTGTGGTCTGGGTCGCTACCGGGTATTATTGCCGCACTGGCGTTGGCGCTGCCAGGCATAGCCGGCGTTGCCGCGGGGGCACTTGCGCGCGATCGGCGCTCGGGCTTCCTGCAGGGTGTGCTTGCGCTTTCTGCCTGCGAGGTTCCGGTGCTGGTTGTGGCTGCATGTAGCGTATTTTCCCAACGCGCCGTGATGGGCGGCCTTGTTGCCGCTCTGGTTGCAACCTATACGCTTACGTGGTTTTTGCTTGCGATGGGCTTTGCCTTTGAACTTCCCGTTTCGGCACCGCGACGCACAAAAGCCCAGATGGCGACTCCGCTTGCCGGTGGAGCCGCAGCTGCCCGTACTTTTGGCGGACCTGTCGAAGTATCGTCCGATTCTATTTCTACGACCAAGGAGGCCTAGGTCATGGCATCTCAAGTTGAGCTCACCCCATGCGGGGTCATGTTTGACATCTTTAAGCGCGCGGCGCATCTGAGCCATATCGAGCTGTGCGGCCTGGTGCTTTCGTCCCGTCCGCTCGCCGACGGCCGCAGCCCGCAGAGCCGAGCCGCCGATCGCTCTTGGGTTTCCCGCTTTATCGTTCGCGCGCCGGTCGGCACGCTTCAGCAGCGCTACTTTGCCGAATACGGTACCTCGGCTGCGCGTATTATGTCGCAACTGGCCCTGCGCCAGCGCAATCCCATGGACTCCACGGCTGTGATCAATATGGTGTGCGGTCCTGCAGGTGAACCGATGGTACGCGCGCTCGAAGAGTGCCACCAGGACACGAATCTCTATCGCAACGCGCTCGATCGCCTGTCCCAGGCGGCGGAACTCATGCCCGCCGAGCGCGCCGAGGCCGTGCTGGTGCTGTTTGTCGCCGTCGGTTGTTCGGCGGATGTGCGGTCCTCGGTGAACTATGCCATCGACTACGCGCACGCGACCTGTGGCGGAGGCACATCCACGCCGCGTTCGCTTGGCATGTCGATGACCGCGGGCGAACGCGAACCCGCCCCGGCGCACCCCTTGGGCTTGCTGCGCGTACAAAACAGTTTTGTCGTGAGCGCCCCGCGCTGGATTCAGCCGAGTGAGCAGGGTGTTGAGATTGGCGCGCTGGCCACTGGTGAGGGCGATATTACCGACGTCGGCGACGATGTCTCGGCCCGCCATGCCCATATCTGGTGCGATGCTCAAAATATCTGGCACGTCGAGGACTTGTCGTCCACCAACGGAACCGTGGTGGTAAACGGGGCCACGCGCGTCTGCATTCAGGTCGAGCCCGGCCGTTCCGCCCAACTCAATCCCGGCGACGAGCTCAAGCTCGGCGAATCCACTACCTACGCCATCCTCTTCGGTGCCCTCTAGCCGGCAGTTAGGGACGTTCCTTTTCTGCCGGCACTTGGGGACACTCCTTGGCGCACCAGAGCTGGTCGCCCAGGGATGGAGGGGCCATTTTGGCCCTTGGCAGTCACCCGAGGTAAACCTTTACCGCCCGCCTATATTTGCCGAAATTACACTTGACGGCGGGGTACAATAAACCCGCATGCGGATTTCCGTTGCGGGCGCTTCCCATCGCCGGGGCGTGCCCGGGAGCATCCGGCATGCGGCCTTTGCGGCGCTCGGTCATGTGCAAGACGGGTAGCTGGGCTTGTGGAGCGCGTGCAGCCCTCCTCGCCTCGGCATGCCTTCTCTCCACGCCATGTACCTGCTGCTGAGCCTGCCTGCCAGATGATTGGAAGCAACAGCGAAAATCCCATCACGCCAACATCCCGGCGATCGCCGGGGCCTGTATACCTATATGAGAGGAGAGGGGTATATGGCGCGTAAGTTTAAGTCTATGGACGGCAACGAGGCGGCCGCATATGTTTCGTATGCGTACACCGAGGTAGCGGGAATCTATCCCATTACGCCGTCCAGCCCGATGGCCGACCATGTCGACCAGTGGGCGGCCCAGGGTCGCAAGAATATCTTCGGCACCCCGGTCAAGGTCGTCGAGATGGAGTCCGAGGCAGGTGCAGCCGGTACCGTTCACGGTTCGCTGGGCGCCGGTGCTCTGACCACCACCTACACGGCTTCTCAGGGTCTGCTCCTGATGATCCCGAACATGTACAAGATCGCGGGCGAGCAGCTCCCGGGCGTCTTCCACGTCTCCGCGCGTTGCGTCGCTTCCCACGCCCTGAACATTTTTGGCGATCACTCCGACGTCATGGCCTGTCGTCAGACCGGCTTCGCCATGCTCGCCGAGGGCAACGTCCAGGAGGTCATGGACCTCTCGCCGGTGGCTCACCTTGCCGCCATCGAGGGTAAGACCCCGTTCCTTAACTTCTTCGACGGCTTCCGCACCAGCCACGAGATCCAGAAGGTCGCCATGTGGGACTACAAGGATCTGGCCGAGATGTGCGACATGGACGCCGTCCAGGCTTTCCGCGACCACGCGCTCAACCCTGAGCACCCGCACACCCGCGGTAGCCACGAGAACGGCGACATCTTCTTCCAGAACCGCGAGGCCTGCAACAAGGTCTACGACGAGCTTCCCGCCGTCGTCGAGGGCTACATGAAGAAGATCAACGAGAAGCTCGGCACCGATTACGGCCTGTTCAACTACTACGGCGCCCCCGATGCCGATCGCGTCGTCGTGTGCATGGGCTCCTTCTGCGACGTGCTCGAGGAAGTCATCGACTACCTCAACGCTCACGGCGAGAAGGTCGGCCTGGTCAAGGTTCGCCTGTTCCGTCCGTTCTCCATCAAGCACTTTGTCGACGTTCTCCCCGAGACCGTCCAGAAGATCGCCGTCATGGACCGTACCAAGGAGCCGGGTTCCATCGGCGAGCCGCTCTACCAGGACGTCGTCTCCGCTCTCTACGAGGCCGGCAAGACGGGCATCAAGGTCGTCGGCGGCCGTTATGGCCTGGGCAGCAAGGACACGCCTCCCGCGTCCGCGTTCGCTGTCTTCGAGGAGCTCAAGAAGGACGAGCCCAAGCGCGAGTTCACCATCGGCATTGTCGATGACGTGACCAACCTGAGCCTGCCCGAGGCCGAGGATGCGCCCAACACCGCAGCCCCCGGCACCATCGAGTGCAAGTTCTGGGGTCTGGGTGGCGACGGTACCGTCGGCGCCAACAAGAACTCGATCAAGATCATCGGCGACCACACCGACAAGTACGTCCAGGCCTACTTCCAGTACGACTCCAAGAAGACCGGCGGCGTCACCGTCTCGCACCTGCGCTTTGGTGATTCCCCGATCCGTTCGCCGTACTACGTGACCAAGGCCGACTTTGTCGCCTGCCACAACCCCAGCTACATCGTCAAGGGCTTCAAGATGGTCCGCGACGTCAAGCCGGGCGGCACCTTCCTGGTCAACTGCCAGTGGAGCGACGAGGAGTTCGCCGGGCACATGCCCGCCGTGGCCAAGCGCTACATCGCGAACAACAACGTCAACGTCTACCTGATCGACGCTATCGACCTGGCTGCCAAGGTCGGCATGGGCAAGCGCACCAACACGGTGCTCCAGTCCGCCTTCTTCGCGCTGGCCAAGGTCCTGCCCGCCGAGGACGCCCTGCAGTACATGAAGGACGCGGCTACCAAGTCCTACATGAAGAAGGGCCAGGCCATCGTCGACGCCAACCACAAGGCCATCGATGCCGGCGCTACCGCTTTCCGTAAGTTCGAGGTTCCGGCCGACTGGGCTACCGCCGAGGATGCCGCTCCCGTCGAGCTCTCCGAGGAGACCAAGTCCGCTATCGCCCAGCAGGTCAAGAACCTGCTCGAGCCCATCGATCGCATGGACGGCGACAGCCTGCCCGTTTCCGCCTTCGTCGATTGCGCCGACGGCCAGTTTGAGCTGGGCGCCTCCGCATACGAGAAGCGCGGCGTCGCCGTGGTCGTTCCCCACTGGGACGAGACCAAGTGCATCCAGTGCAACCAGTGCGCCTATGTGTGCCCGCATGCCACCATCCGTCCGTTCGCGATGACCGAGGACGAGGCTGCCGCCGCGCCCGAGGCTACCCGCACGCTCGACGCCATGGGCCCCAAGGCCAAGGGCATGAAGTTCACTATGGCTGTGTCCCCGCTCGACTGCATGGGTTGCACCAACTGCGTCAAGGTCTGCCCCAAGGGCGCCCTCGAGATGGTTCCCACCGAGCAGGAGATGGACCAGCAGCCCGTTTGGGACTACATGGTCGAGAACGTCTCCGAGAAGAAGGAGCTCATCGCGGCCAACGTCAAGGGCAGCCAGTTTAAGCAGCCCTACCTGGAGTTCTCCGGCTCCTGCGCCGGCTGCGCCGAGACCGCCTATGCACGTCTGGTGACCCAGGTCGCCGGCGACCGCATGTTCATCTCCAACGCCACCGGCTGCTCCTCCATTTGGGGCAACCCCGCTGCCACCGCTCCTTACTGCAAGGACAAGGACGGTCACGGCCCGGCGTGGAACAACTCCCTGTTCGAGGACAATGCCGAGCACGGTCTGGGCATGGCCGTCGGTTACGAGGCCGTCCAGAAGAAGCTGATCGCCGCTACCCAGGACATCATCGCTGCCGATGGTCCGTCCGATGAGCTCAAGGCTGCCGGCCAGGCTTGGATCGACTCCGTCAACGACACCGAGGCTTCCAAGACCGCTGCCGCTGCCTACGTTGCCGAGCTCGAGAAGTGCGGTTGCGACGCTTCCAAGGCGATCCTCGCCGACAAGGCTTACCTCACCAAGAAGTCCTTCTGGATCTTCGGCGGCGACGGTTGGGCCTACGACATCGGCTTCGGTGGCCTGGATCACGTCCTGGCTTCCGGCCACAACGTCAACGTCTTCGTCTTCGACACCGAGGTTTACTCCAACACCGGTGGTCAGGCCTCCAAGGCCTCGAACCTGGGCCAGGTCGCTCAGTTCGCCGCTGCCGGTAAGGTGACCAAGAAGAAGTCCCTGGCCGAGATTGCCATGAGCTACGGCTACGTCTACGTGGCGCAGGTCGCCATGGGCGCCAACCCGGCTCAGACCCTCAAGGCCATCCACGAGGCCGAGGCCTACGACGGTCCGTCCCTCATCATCGGCTACAGCCCCTGCGAGATGCACTCCATCAAGAAGGGTGGCATGCAGAACTGCCAGGCCGAGATGAAGAAGGCTGTCGAGTGCGGTTACTGGAACCTCTTCCGCTTCAACCCCGAGGCTGCTGCCGGCAAGAAGTTCTCGCTCGATTCCAAGGAGCCCGCGGGCGGTTATCAGGAGTTCCTGATGAACGAGGCCCGTTACGCTTCGCTGACGCGTTCCTTCCCCGAGCGCGCCGAGGAGCTCTTCAAGGAGAACGAGCAGGCCGCTATGGACCGCTACGCTCACCTGCTGAAGCTCAAGACGGTGTACAACGAGGCCTAGGTCTCTCACCGCAGGATCTGAGGGCTGACCTTCGCGGACGTCCTCGGACATGAAGGAACCCCCGCTGCGCACTACGTGCGGCGGGGGTTCCTTCGTCCTGACGCTCCTATTTGGCAAGGTGTTTTTTAGAATCCATTTTGCGCTCGGCCTCG